>Ga0187886_1000256_pt1 | contig 70266 bp, 64 predicted proteins | sample June2016WEW_20_1_FD_133001 | JGI IMG/M metagenome (GOLD analysis project Ga0187886, IMG submission 133001) | Peatland microbial communities from SPRUCE experiment site at the Marcell Experimental Forest, Minnesota, USA - June2016WEW_20_150 | ecosystem: Environmental > Terrestrial > Soil >... | reverse complement strand
GGCGACATTGAAGTGAAAAGCAAGCCGGGCCAGGGGACGACGGTCCTGATCAGCCTCCCTCTTTATTGAAAGAAAAAGCGCGCCATGAAATTCAAGCTGCTCATCATCGACGATGAAAGAAAAATCCGCGACATTTTCACTCTCCTCCTCCGCGAGAAAGGCTATCTCACGGAGAGCGCGGGGAGCGGGGCCGAAGGGCTGGAGAAAGCCGGATTTTTCGGGCCCGATGTCGTCCTGCTCGACATGAATCTGCCGGACAGGCCCGGCCTGGACGTGCTGTCCGGCATCAAACGGAAATGCCCGAAGTGCCAGATCCTCATCATCACGGCCTACGGGACCATCAAGAGCGCCGTGGAGGCGACCAAGCTGGGCGCCTATGCCTACCTGGAGAAGCCCGTGGACAACGAGGAGCTGCTGCTGATGATCGGGCGGGCGCTCGAGGTCAGAAAGCTCGAGGCCGAAGTCGAAGTCCTGAAGACTGAGTTGACCTCGCGCTTCAGCTTTTCCAATATCGTCGGCGCCGGCGCCAGGATGAATTCGGTCTTTCAGATGATGCATCGCATCGCCCGCGTGGACGGCACGGCCTTGATCACGGGCGAGAGCGGAACGGGCAAGGAGCTCGTCGCCCGGGCCATCCACTTCGCGGGCCCTCGTAAAGACGGCCCCTTCGTCGTGGTGAATTGCGGGGCGATTCCCCGCGACCTGGTCGAGTCCGAGTTTTTCGGGCACAGCAAAGGCGCCTTCACGGACGCGAAGGCGGAGACGACCGGAAAATTCGAACTCGCCCAGCACGGGACGATTTTCCTGGACGAAGTCGGTGAGCTTTCGCAGGAAGCCCAGGTCAAACTGCTGCGCGCCTTGGGCGAGCGAGAGATCGTCAAGGTGGGCGGCACCAAAACGATCCCCGTGGACGTCCGGGTCATCGCCGCCACGAACAAGACGCTGGACGAGGAAATCCGGAAGGGGAGCTTCCGCGAGGACCTCTATTTCCGGCTCGCCGTCCTGCCCCTTCACCTGCCGCCGCTCAGGGAACGGAAAGAGGACATCCATTTGCTCTGCGAGCATTTTCTCAAAAAATACGGCGGCGAATTGAAAAAGGAAATCCGGGGCATTTCCGGGAAGGCCCTGGAACATCTTCGGCGCTATTCCTGGCCGGGGAACGTCAGGGAGCTGGAGAACGTGATCTATGAATCGATGGTCCTGTGCGACGGGACGTCTTTGGACGAGACGAACTTGCCGCCAAGAATCGTCATCGCTTCAGCGCCGGGAGAAACGGACGCGCGTCAGGATTCCGGAACCGGAATCCTCGACGGAGCCGCGTCGCTCAAGCGGACCGCTCAGCAAGCGGCGGGAATCGCCGAAAAGACGCTCATCGAAAAAGCCTTGCGCGAGTCGGAAGGCAATAAGACGCGGGCGGCCAGATCTCTCGGCATCAGCCGCAAAACGCTCTTCAATAAAATGAAAGCCCTGAGGATCGAGGATTGAGGGAAGGCCGATTCTGGAATTATAAAGAAGCGCCTTCCGCTTCTGTATTCATTTGATACGGTAGAACCACATCAGGGGGAGCCACAACTGGTGGCCGTAGGGGAGCTTCTTGTGGTTGACCAGGACCTCGGTCGTATCCCAATCATGGACGAGGTTGAAAAGCTCGAAGAGGTCGTCGGCTTCCGACGGCGTAAAGACCGCAGAATGACGGATCCATTCTCCTTCGCCTTCTTCCTTATATGTGGGATTCTTCTTGGCGAGGATCACGGCTTTCTTGTAGGCGTCCCCCATCTTGTACCCGAAACCGACCGTGATCCGGAAGGATTTGGCTTCCGTTGCGGGGTAAAGGATGTCCTCGAGCTTTTCCTGCATGGCCCGGTCCTGCTTCATGCGAAATAGTCTACCAGTTTTATGCTCCTTCTTCAAATCCTGGGCCTTTCTCCGAAGATGGACCCAACGCGCCCGACCTATTCGAACCGGCCGACGATCGTCAGGTTCTGGGGATTGACGATGTCCTTGGCCTCGGGCGTGAAAAGATAGTCGATCCTGTTTTTGTAGAACTCCGCGATCTTGTCCCGGACGATTTTCATCGTGGAATTCACCATCTGATTCTGTTCCGTGAACGGCTCGCCGAGAACGGCCACGGCCGAAGGCAGCCAGCGCGCCGGAAACATCCCGGCGAATTTTCCGCCTTCCTTGTACGCGTTGATTTCCTTTTCCAGGAGCCGCAGGGCCGCTTCCCGGCCTTCCGGGGTTTGGCAGGACAAGCCGTCGGCCTTCAACTTTCCCAAAACGGCCGCTCTGTCGGGGACGAGAAGCGCAACCGTGCAGGGGGATTGATTGTTGTAAAGCATGAACTGCTCGATATAAGGGGAATTCTCCGCCACGGCCTCCTCGATGACTTCCGGGCTGAATTTTTCGCCGTCGTCGGCGATGAGCAGACTCTTCATCCGGCCCAAAATATATAAAAATCCGTCCTCATCCAGATATCCGATGTCGCCCGTATAGAGCCAGCCGTCGCGGAGCGCTGCGCGGGTCGCTTTTTCGTTTTTCCAGTATCCGGCCATGACGTTCTCGCCGCGGACAACAATCTCTCCTTTAGCCCCGGTCGGCAGCGGATTTCCCTTTTCGTCGCAGATCCTGATCTCGAGGCCGGGCGCGACGCGGCCCGAGGACCCGAGCTTGTGGGCGTCCATGGAATTCGCCGAGATGACGGGCGCGGCCTCGGTCAGACCGTATCCCTGAAGCATAGGGATCCCGATGGCGTAAAAGAAGCGTTGGAGTTCGATATCGAGGAGCGCTCCGCCGCCGACGAAAAACTGCAAGCGGCCGCCGAAGTTCGCTCGGATCTTCTTGAAGATCAGCAGGTCGAAAAGGGCGAGGATGGGCCTTTTGATTTTTTTCTTTCCGATGCCCCGGTTCCAGCCCTCGGCGTTGTAATCGTAGGCGAGGGCGAGGGCTTTCTTGAACAGGGTTTCGATTTTGGGCCCTTTTTCACGAAGGCCTTTCTCGATGTTCTTCCGGAAATTCTTGGCCAGGGCCGGAACGCTGAGAAGGATATGCGGCCGCGTCTCTTTGATATTGAGAGGAACGTTCTTGAGCGTTTCCAACGCCGTTTTGCCCGATTGGACCGAGGCGATGCTCGCCCCAAGCTTCATGAGCGTATAGACGCCGCAGGTGTGGCCGAAGGCATGGTCCCAGGGAAGGATGATCAAGGAGCACCAGTCCTCCGTGCCGTGGACGAGGGCCATCGATTGTTCGATATTGGCCGTGTAATTCCGGTGGGTGAGGATGATTCCCTTGGGGTCGGCGGTCGTTCCGGACGTGTAGCAGATATTGGCCTGATCGTTTTCCAGGATGGACTGCCATCGCGCGGCGAAGACCTGCTTGCCGTGTGCCAGGAAATCCTCCCCCAATTTGAGGACGGTTCGGGCGGAGATTTCGTCATGTTCGTATGCCTGCAGCTCGTCGAGAACGATGATTCTCTCGAGCTCGGCCAGGTCATTCTTGATTTGCCGGATCTTGGCGATCTGGCCCTGCGAAGCGATGACCATCCGGCATCCGCTATGGGCCAACCGGAACTTGAGGTCGGCGAGCGCGTCGATTTTGACCGAGATCGGCACGTTGACCGCGCCGGCAAAAAGAATCCCGAGTTCGCTCATCACCCAGTCGTTCCGGCCCTCGGAGACGAGGCCGATCCTGTCCCCCTTATTTACGCCCAGGCTGATCAGGCCGGAGCCGAACCTGTGAACGAGAACCTGCATCTCAGCATAGGTCGTCCCGACATAGCGGTCCGTCTTCTTTTCCCACATCAGGATGTTGCCGGGAAACCGGTGAACGGAGTCCTCAAAGAGCTGAGGCAGGGTTCGTTGAGCGGCCATGGATTTTTCCTTCCCCGGATTCATGAAAAAATCATCCTATCGTTTCGGAGGTGAAAAGTCAAAAAAGGGGGACTCGGGCAGATCCCTCCAAAAAACGCGGACTCAGCCTCTCAGCCGGAAAAAGGACATGATTTTGCGGCCCGTTCGGCTTATGCTCGTTTCGTTTTTGCCGCCGATAGACTCTTGACATCAGCCGACTCGCCAATAAGAATGAATGGATGGAAAGAGCAACCGGCAAGGAGGCCCCATGCGCCAACACGAAAAAATTGCGATCGATTTGTTTTTAGCGACCCTTATCTTTTTTAGCGTGATTCTCGATGCGCGCGGGCAGGATCTGACCGGCCTGGCCCAGGTCAAATCCGGCCGGGCGCGCGCCGTGACCTCGGCCGATCCGAATCCCGACAGCAACGCCGACCGGATCAAGATCGTGGCGCCGGGGGAGACCAAGGTTCTTGCCGATATCAAAAGCCCGGCGGTTATCCGCCATATTTGGTTGACGTTCAATGAGGCGCGGCCGAACTGGCTTGAAGCGACGGGATCGGCCCGTCCTGATGAAATCATCCTCCGCATGTACTGGGACGGCGCCGCGGAGCCCGCGGTCGAGGCGCCGATCGGCGATTTCTTCGGGGCCGGCTTCGGCCTCCGCAAGGAGCTCAAGTCCGTCCCGGTCCAGGTGGAGGGCGGCGACGGCTACAACTGTTATTGGGCCATGCCGTTTCACAAACGCGGCCTCATCACCATCACCAATGAGAGCCGGAAAAACGTCCGCAGCTTCTATTATCACATCGATTATACCGAGGAGGAGAAGCTCCCGGATAAAACGGGCTATTTTTGCGCCCAGTACAGGAACGAATTTCCGGAAAAGACCGGCCGGGACTATCTCATTCTCGACGCGGAAGGCGAGGGCCACTACGTCGGAACGGTCCTCTCGGCACGGTCGCGCAGCCCACTCTGGTTCGGCGAAGGCGACGCCAAGTTTTACGTGGACGGCGAGAAGTCGCCGACGATTCAGGGCACCGGGACGGAGGATTATTTCCTCATGGCCTGGGGCCTCAACGAGGCTAATTTCCCTTATTTCGGCTGCACCTACATGAGCACGGATTTTGAGGACTTGGGGACGGAATATTGCCTCTATCGCTGGCATATCGCCGATCCGGTCAGGTTCACGAAATCCCTGCGGTTCGAGATCGAGCACAAGGGTTGGATCAGCGAGGACGAAACCGAAAGCGGGAAAATCGAAGGCCACGTCGAGCGCGAGGACGATATCGCCACCGTCGCCTTCTGGTATCAAGTCGGGCAGCCCAAGCGGTTCACCACGCTGCCGCCGCTCGCTCAGCGGCTCTTGCCCAATCTGGATATCGTGATCGAGGGAAAAACCCTTGTCCCGACGGCTAAACATACGCCCGGCGTCCTCGAGCTCCAGAACGGCTTCGACTGGACCGGCGACGGCCAGGTCTTTTTCATGCCCGCCAGCGAAAGCCCGGCGCTCGACGTCGATTTCCAGATCGAGAAGGAAGAATACCGCGGCTTGATCCTGCGATTTACGTACGCCCCGGATTACGGCAGTTACAGGATCTTCCTCGATGGGAAGAACGTCCGGCAGCCGGCGGATTACATGGCCGGCCAGAAGATCGCCGACTACGATTTCTACTCGAAGGATCTCCAGGTCAAGGACAATTACCTCGGCAGTTTCAAGCTCGCGCCCGGAAAGCACACGCTCCGGCTGGAATGCGTCGGCAGGAACCTTCTGGCCAATGGCAATTACGTCGGATTGGATTCGATCCGGCTGCGCGAACGGTGGAACAAAAAGCGTCCACTATTGCATTGACGGGATTACCGGTATTCGTGGACGAATTTTTGGATGAAGTCCATGACCTTCCGTTCGAGTTCCCCCCGGTGCTGGGGCGTCTGTTTGGCTTCGAAGGCCTTGAACTCCTCGATCGTCACCTGGAATTTTTCGTAAAGGGCATCGAGATTCTTTTGAGCCGCGGCTGGGTCGTCCTTGTATTTGTCCAGCAAGAGGGATGACCTCGCCCGGATCTCGGCGTAGACATCGTCGTTGATTTTAGGAGGAGGGGGGGCCGCCAGTTTGGCGGCTTCCGCCGCCGCGGCCGCGTCCGCCACGGCCTGCTCCGAATCGAGGCGGGCTTGTTCGGCTTCGTCCGCCGTCTCTCCGGATTTGCTTTTGCAGGCCGGCACGCTCAATAAAACTCCGGCGATGCCGAGAATCATCAATACGGCGATGGCCTTTCTCATGGTTTGTCCTTGTTCGGCGAGTCTTCCATTCAATAGCCGTCTTTCGCGTTTTTGTCAAGCCGGACGGCTCGCGCAGGATATGCCGCTCGTCACCACGCGGATTTTCCCACCCGCGCCCTTGGAGGGGAAGACCCCTTCCAACGGTCCGGCGGGAAAATCCCGCCGTCCCTGCCTCCCCTTCTCGCCCTATGCTCCGCATAGGACTGCGACCAAAGGGGGCATGCCCCCTTGGAGTCCCCGAGGATTTGGGCCGGAGCCCAAATCCTCAAATCCGCTCGGCCTTTCTCTCGCTCTCGGAAATTTTATTTCCGAACCATGCCCGCTCTCGCTCTCGGATGGGTTCCGAGCAGCATATCCTTTGCTCTGGTGACATAGGAAATATAACTCGTCTTGGAAACTGTACTACGGTTAAGGACGGCTTTGTCCAAAATGCGCGGGGGATTTACTTCTTGGCGACGATTCGATATAAGTTGAGAGAAATATCCACATATGGAGGGATGATGAGCGACGACGTCAAGAACCCGAGTCGAAGAGATTTTCTCAAAGCCGGTGCCATGGCCGGGATCGGGACGGCGCTGGCCGGTTTGAAGCCGGTCAAGGCCGCTGAAGCCCAAGTCAAGGGCGAAGCCCGCACCCAGTTCAAGGTCGCGCCCATCGAGACCGTGAACGTCGGGTTCGTCGGGGTCGGCGGCATGGGCTCGGCCCACGTCCAAAACTACTTGAACATCGAGGGCGTCCGGATCAAGGGCATCTGCGACATTGTCCCGGCCAAAGTCGAACGGGCCCAGAAATGGGTCGTCGCCGCGGGGCAGCCCCTGCCGACGGGTTACTCGAACGGCCCCACGGACTTCAAGCGGATGTGCGAGAAAGAGGATCTAGACCTCGTCATGACGGCCACGCCCTGGGAGTGGCACGTCCCGGTCTGCGTCGCGGCCATGGAAAACGGAAAGCACGCGGCGACCGAGGTGCCGGCGGCGATGAGCCTCGAAAACTGCTGGAAGCTCGTCGAGACCGCCGAGAAAACCGGCAAGCACTGCCAGATGATGGAGAACTGCTGCTATGACCGGATCGAGCTCATGACTTTGAACCTCGTCCGCAAAGGCGTCCTGGGCGAGGTCCTCCACGCCGAGGCCGGATATCTGCATGATTTGCGCGAGGTCAAATTCAGCAAGGAAGGCGAAGGGCTGTGGCGCCGGGCCTGGGCGCAGAAGCTCAACGGCAACCTCTACCCGACGCACGGCCTGGGCCCCGTGGCCCAGTGCCTGAACATCAACCGGGGCGATGCGTTCGATTTCCTGGTCTCCCTGAGCGGACCGACGCGCGGGCTCCATGAATATGCCGTGGATACGTTCGGCCCGGATTCGCCCCAGGCGCAGGAAAGATTCGTCCTGGGCGACGTCAACACGAGCCTGATCAGGACCAGGCTCGGCAAGACGATCATTCTCATCCACGACACCAACCTGCCGCGGCCCTATACCCGGATCAACCTCGTCCAGGGGACGAAGGGCGTCGCCCATAAATGGCCCGACCGGATCTATATCGAGGGAAAAGCGGCCAAGGCCCATGAATGGGACGATTTCGAGAAGTTCGCCGCCGAGTTCGAACATCCGCTCTGGAAGGCAATCTCCGCGAAAGGCGAAGGCCGAGGCCACGGCGGCATGGATTACATCGAGGATTACCGGCTCATCTGGTCGCTCCGTAAAGGCGAGCCGCTCGATCAGGACGTCTATGACGCGGCGGCCTGGAGCGCGATCGTCGGAGCGAGCTGCGCCTCAGTGGCGAAAAGGGGGGGGCCTGTCGAGATCCCCGATTTCACACGGGGCAAGTGGAAGACCAACCCACCGCTGGGGATCATCACGGCTTAGAAATAAAGCGCTGCCGTAAATCCTCTCTCGGTGACAGACAACGCATTGCCGAAATTCGATCGAGCGGAATTTAGCGGTTGAGTTGTCTGTCACCGAAATTAAAGAATGAGCATGCAGTCGCCGTAGGAGAAAAAGCGGTAACGCTCGCGTACGGCTTCGCGGTAGGCGGCCAGAATGAGGTCGCGGCCGGCGAAAGCGGCGACCAGCATCAGCAAAGTCGATTTCGGCAGGTGGAAATTTGTCAGCAGCCTGTCCACGATTTTGAATGCATGGCCGGGCCGGATGAAAAGCGACGTCGCGCCCCGGCCGGGCCGGACACGATAAGACGCTTCGGCGGCGCTTTCGAGCGTCCGGACGACCGTCGTCCCGACGGCGGCCACGGGCCGCTTCTCTTCTTTCGCTTCGTTGATTTCCCGGGCCGCGCGGTTCGGTATCTCATATGTTTCCTCGAGCATCCTGTGATCTTCCAGACGCTCGACCCGGATCGGCTGAAATGTCGCCGGCCCGACATCGAGGGTGACTTCGGCGATCCGGGCTCCCTTTCTCCGGATGTCGTCGAGAACGCGCGGCGTGAAATGCAGACCGGCCGTCGGCGCGGCGATGGCGCCTTCCTTGGCGGCGAACACCGTTTGATACCGGCTGAGATCCGTGGCCCGCGCGCCGGCATCTTCTTTCCTGCGTTTGATATAGGACGGCAGAGGAGCGAAGCCTATTTTTTTGAGATGGTCCAGGACGTCGAGGACCGCGAATTTCAGAACGCGGCGGCCTTCCCCGTCCGCCTCGACGACCTCGGCCGCCAGCCGGTCAGGAAAATTGATCCTATCCCCGGCTCGCACTTTCTTGGCCGGTTTACACAGGACGTCCCACAATCCCGGCTCTTTTTCTTTGATGAACAGAAACTCGACCGACGCATCGCCCCTCTTCCCCCAGACCTTGGCCGGGATGACCTTGGTGTCGTTGAGGATGAGGACGTCGCCTTCGCGGCAATACGCCGGGAATTCCCCGAATCGCGCGTGAAGAATTTTTTCTTCCTTGCGCCGGACGACCATCATCCGCGACGCGTCGCGATCGGGGAGAGGGTTCTGGGCGATGAGCCCGGGCGGGAGATCGAAGTCGAACTCGGAGATCAGCACTTAATCTTTGAACAACTTTTTCTGACGCGGCGGGGCGGACCCTTTATGCGGATAAGAGAACCCGAGATGCTCGTAGGCCCTGGCCGTCAGCTTCCGGCCGCGGATCGTGCGGTCGAGGAAGCCGATGCGCATCAGGAACGGCTCGTAGATGGATTCGATGGTGTCTTTTTCCTCGTCGATGGCCGCGGCGATCGTCCCGACCCCGACGGGACCGCCGCCGAAGTTCTCGATGATGGTCAGGAGGATCTTGCGGTCCACGTCATCCAGCCCCAGGGAATCGACGTCCATCATGTCCAGCGCGCCGCGGGCCTCCTTGGCCGTGATCACGCCCTGGCCTTTGACGTCCACATAATCGCGCACGCGGCGCAGGAGGCGGTTGGCCACGCGCGGCGTGCCGCGGCCGCGCAACGCGATCTGCTCGGCGCCGGCTTCATCGATCTTCACTTTGAGAATGGCCGCCGCCCGCAATATGACTTTCCGGATGTCCTCGTTCTTGTAATAGTCCAGCCGGTGGATGATGCCGAACCTCCCGCGCAGCGGGGCCGTGATCCGGCCGGCGCGGGTCGTCGCGCCGATCAGGGTGAATTTCTTGAGCTTCAGCTTGTGGCTGCGGGCGCTCGGTCCCTGACCGATGACGATGTCGAGGTTGAAATCCTCCATGGCCGAATACAGGATCTCTTCGACCGAGGGATGGAGGCGGTGGATTTCGTCGATGAAAAGGATCTCCTTCGATTGGAGATTGGATAGAATCGCCGACAGGTCGCCCGTCCTCTCGATCACCGGCCCGGCCGTCGGCTTGATGCCGACGCCCATCTCCTTGGCGATGATATAGGCCAGGCTCGTCTTGCCCAGGCCCGGCGGGCCGTATAAAAGAACGTGGTCGAGGTGCTCGTCCCTTTTGCGCGCGGCCTCGATAAAAACCTTCAAGTTGGATTTGACGCTTTCCTGGCCGATGAATTCATCGAAGCTCCGCGGCCGGAGGCTGTCCTCGAAGAGCAGGTCCTCCCTGGTGCGGACCGGGGTCAGGATGGCGGGCGTGTCTTTAATCTTCATTTCATGTCATCGCGGGCCCCGCGGGGCGCGCCCTTCTCTCCATGGTTCAGACCTTAGCCAATGTTCGCAGGCATTCCCGAAGGAGTTTCTCGAACTCCGCCTTCTCTTCCGAATGGGCCCGGAGCGTCTCATCCACGACCCGCTCGACTTCCTTCCGCCGGAAGCCGAGGTTGAGGAGCGTCGAGATCAGGTCCTCTTTTTCCTGCGACCCCTTGGCCGAAAGGAGCTTCTCTTTCTTGTCGAGCTTGTCCTGCAGCTCCATGGCGATCCGCAAGGCGGTCTTTTTTCCGATCCCCGGGATCATCGAAATCCGGCCGACGTCGCTTTTTTGAATGGCGTCGACGAGCTCGACCGCGTTCATTCCGGAGAGGATGTTCATGGCCAGCTTCGGCCCGATCCCGGACACGCCGATGAGCTTGAGGAAGAGGTCCCGCTCGTCCTCGGTCGCGAATCCGAAAAGCGACAGGGCATTGTCCGTGAGATGGGTGTGGATCAGCAGTTCCGCGGGCTCGCCGACCTCTCCCAGCTTGAAATACGTCGTCAGAGGAATGGCCGCGCAATAACCGACGCCGCCGATGTCGATGACGACCTGGCCGGGGAGTTTACGGAAAATCGTCCCCTTAAGATACGCGATCATATCGCGGCTATTTTAAAATAAATGAAAGGGGAAAGCAAAATGAAGAATCCCGGACCGATTCCGAAAAATGACGTCCACGGCGGCCGGGGCGGGCGCATTGGCCCGCACCCCCGCGCCAGCCGGTGCCCCGGGCTTTGCCCGGGGGTCCGCTTCCGCCGCGAAGGCTCGTCCCTTGACCTAAAACTCCGATTCCTCGATGTTCTTCTGGTACAGCCGCGTATTCAGATGACAGAAAGCGCAGGCCAGGGCGTCTGAAGCGTCCTCTTCCATTTTATCGTCCGTGAGATTCAGCAGCGCCTTGACCATGGTCGCGACCTGAGTTTTGTCCGCCTGACCGTAGCCGGTCACGGCTTTTTTGATTTCGAGGGGAGAATATTCGAAGAGCGGCCGCGCGCTCTCCGCCACGGCTACGAGCACGGCCCCGCGCACCTGTCCCAGGGTGATGGCGGTCCGGATGTTCCGGGCGTAAAAGGGATTTTCGATGGCGACTTCTTCGGGCGCGTGCTTTTCGAGCAGCCGGTCCACGCCGCTCTTGATTTCGCGGAGTTTTGCGTGGAGCGGCGCCTTTCGTGTCGGCTTGATCGTGCCGTAGTCCAGCACCACGTATTGCTGCCGGGTGAATTCGATGATCCCGTATCCCGTGGACTGGCTGCTGGGATCGATTCCGAGAACCTTCATCGGCTCCGGCTTCAGGCGTTCTCGTACAGAGCGATTTCCTTCTCGTTGATGTCGAAGTTGGCGGCCACGGTCTGGACATCGTCGTGGTCTTCGAGCTCCTCGACGAGTTTCAGCGCCTGTTGGGCCTGTTTGCCTTCGAGCTTCGTATAATCCTGGGGAATATAGCCGACATTGGAATCCGCGATCTCGATTCCCGCGGCCTTGACGGCCTCGATCACGGCCTCGTACTTTTCCGGCGTCGTGACGATCTCCAGGGTATCGCCGTCGTCTTTGATATCCTCGGCGCCGGCGTTCAGGGCGATGTCCATGAGCTTTTCCTCTTCGGCTTTGTCCTTGTCGATGTCGATGTAGCCCCCGCGTTTGAAGCGGAAGGCGACGCAGCCCTGCGTCCCGATCTGGCCGCCGTTCTTCATGAAAATATGGCGGAGCTCGGAAACCGTGCGGTTCTTGTTGTCGGAAAGCGCGGTGATATAAATGGCCACGCCGCCGGGGCCGTAGCCTTCGTAGATGGCTTCTTCGTACTGGGCGCCTTCGAGCTGGCCCGTGCCTTTCAAAATAGCCCGCTTGATGTTGTCGGCCGGCATGTTGACGTTCTTGGCGTCCTGGATGGCCTTTCGCAGGCGCGGATTCATGTCGGGGTCGCCTCCGGCGTTGCGGGCGGCGACGGCGATCTCGCGGATGATCTTGGTGAAAACCTTGCCCCGCTTGGAATCCGTGGCGGCTTTTTTATGTTTGATAGAGGCCCATTTCGAATGTCCGGACATATGATCTCCTTAAGATACGAATCACAGAAATTTTAGCATAAAAAGCGGGTCATGGCAAATGAGGGCGGATCTGACCGTGGTACCGTGATTCCGCCAAGAACGCCGCCCTTCCGGCCCCTGGAAAAGCATGGTAAAATGACTCCGCCTCGAGACCGATCATCCAGGATGCCATGAAAGGAAAATCAGGAAATTCCAAAGGCGTCGTCGGCGTGGCCATGAGCGGCGGCGTGGATTCATCCGTCGCGGCGGCCCTTCTCAAGGGACAGGGCTATGACGTCATCGGCGTCACGATGAATCTCTTTTCCCTGCCGAGAGAAGCCTGTCGTTCCGAGAATTTGAGGAGCTGCTGCGGCTGGAAGGCCCAGGAAGACGCGAACCGCGTAGCGATCGCCCTCGGAATCCCTCATTTCGTCGTCGATTTCCGGCCTGAGTTCGAGGCGAGCGTCATCGCCGATTTCTGCCGGGAATACCGCCGCGGCCGGACCCCGAATCCCTGCATCCGCTGCAACCGGTTCATCAAGTTCGGCCTGCTGCTCGAACGGGTGAAGGCGCTCGGCGCGGATTTCGTGGCGACGGGGCACTATGCGATAGGGGGCGTCGATCCCGCGTCCGGGCGACGGCTTTTACGGAAAGGGATTGATGCAGCGAAGGATCAGTCCTATTTTTTATACCCGCTGATGCAGGCCGAGCTGACCCGAACGCTGTTCCCGGTCGGGGAATACACGAAAGAACAGATCCGCGGGTTGGCCGCTGAATACAATCTGCCGGTTGCCGAGAAAGCGGAGAGCCAGGAGATCTGCTTCATTCCGGACGACGATTATCCCCGCTTTCTCAAGGAACGATGGCCCGACGCGTTTCGTTCCGGCCCGATCGTGGATACGCGCGGGAAAAAAATCGGGACGCATGGCGGCATCGCCCATTTTACGATCGGCCAGCGACGGGGATTGGGCATCGCCGCGCCGCACCCCCTCTATGTCGTCGCCATCGATGTCGGGAAGAATACGATCGTCGCCGGAAAGAACGAGGACCTCTATCGGCGCGGGCTCGAAGCATCGGACGTGAACTGGATCTCCGGAGAAGGCCCGGCGGAGCCGCGGGCGGCGCGGGCGAGGATCCGTTATAAACACGTCGAAGCCCCGGCTACGATTACGCCGCGGGATTCAGGAAAAGTCCTTGTCGAGTTCGAAAAGACGCAGCGCGCCATCACGCCGGGGCAAGCCGTCGTTTTTTACGACGGCGACATTGTCCTCGGCGGTGGGATCATCGACCACGCTTTAAACGGCTCGACGGACGGTTCGCCGGCCGCTTGACTTGCGGAGGAAGCCGGTATGCCGGCCATCCGCACTTTTTTCTTTTTCCTTCCCGGAAAAGAGTGAGACAAAATCCAGCCGCTAGAGCATAAGGGCGATCATCGTGACGCTCACGCTGGCGACGACCAGGGCGCCGAGGAGGCCGACGATAAGCGGCTTCAGCCCGACCTTTTTGAACGTGGCGAAGACCGTGTTTAGCCCGATACCGGCCATGGAGACGATGATCAAAAACCGTCCCAGCCAAGTCAGTCCGTCGAGGCCGGCCTTCGTGAAATACCCGGCGGTGTTCAGGCCGGCCATGATGAAATAACCGAACAGGAACCAAGGAAAAGCCTTGGCGAAGTTGACGCGCTGATGGTCTTTTTTCGCGGAATCGATGGACGTTTTCGTGTACCAGGCGGCGATGAAAAAGGCGAGCGGGGCCATGAAGCAATTGCGCACGAGTTTGATCGCTGTGGCGGTTTTCCCGGCCAGGTCGGAGAAGATGAATCCGGCGCCGACAACCTGGGGCGTGGCGTGGATGGCCGTTCCGGCGAAGACGCCGAATTGGATATCGCTTGCGCCGACGAGTTGGGCGAGCTTCGGATAGAGAAGGATGGCGACGAGCCCCCAAAGCGTGATCGTTCCGATGGCGTAGCTCGTCTCCTCCTCCTTTGCCTTGATCAATGGGGCGGTGACGGCGATGGCCGAGCCGCCGCAGATCGTCGTTCCGACCGAGAGCAGCGTGGACAGCGACCAGGGCAGTTTGAAAAGCCGCCCGAGCGCGTAAATGACGAAGTAGCTGACGAGCATGGTCACCAGGATGATCGTGAGCATCTTCGGTCCCTGGGACCGGAAATCCTTGAAGTTCAGCGTGGCGCCGATCAGAATGACGCCCCAGATCAGGAATTTTTCAAAGGCCTTGATGCCGGGATGGAATATTTTCGGGACGAGGCCCAGGTTGCGGGCGAGGATGCCGATGACGACGGCCAGGGCCGTGGCCTCCAGGGGATGCTTGCCGCCGGCCGTGACCAGGTTTGACAGGATCATGGAGACGACGCCGACGGCGATCATCAGGATCCAGCCCGGAATTTGCTCTTTCTTCATGATGCGCGTCCTTCTTCGAATGCCGCCCTATTGTATGTGCCAGTCCGCGGGCCGTCAAGGATAGGCACGGAACGGAACGGCTGGAAACGGCCTCGATCTCTGCTATACTGAAAGACATGGAACCTGAAATTCACGATAAAGCCGATAAAGCCGAGCGGATCGATCTGCCGATCGGAGGAATGAACTGCGCCGGTTGCGCGGCCAATATTGAGAAGGCCTTGAGAAACCTGGCCGGCGTCGAGAACGCCAACGTCAATTTCGCCACGGCCCGGGCGACGGTCTTTTTCCTCCCCCGGCTCATCAAGCCCGTCGACATCGAAAAAGCGATTCAGTCGGCCGGCTACGAAGTCATCAAGGTTGAAGGAGAAAACGGGGAAGACGCCGAGCGCCTGGTCCGGGAGCGTGAATTCAAGACGTTAAATCGGGCTTTCTGGGTCGGGCTGGGATTCAGTGCCGTCATTTTCTTGGGCAGCTCCCCCCAATTCTTCCCCTGGCTGCCGCGTTTTCTCAACAATCATATCCTTCTCTGGGCCTTGGCGACGCCCGTGCAATTCTGGATCGGCCGTCGCTTTTATAAAGGCGCCTGGGCGGCGACGAGACACGGCCGGGCGGACATGAACACTCTCGTCGCCGTGGGCACATCGGCCGCCTATCTTTACAGCGCCGCAGCAACGCTTTTCCCTTCGTTTTTCGCGGCCGGTGGGATCGCCCCGCCCGAGGTCTATTTCGATACGTCGGCGGTCATCATCACCCTCATTCTTTTCGGCCGGATGCTCGAAGCCAGGGCCACGGGGCAGACGTCCGAAGCCATCAAAAAGTTGATCGGCCTCCAACCGAAAACGGCCCGCGTGCGGCGCGACGGCGCCGAAATCGATATTCCGGTCAAGGATGTCGCCGTCGGCGATATCGTGGTCGTCAGGCCCGGCGAAAAGCTGCCGGTGGACGGCGTCGTCACGAAAGGGCGGTCCGCCGTCGATGAATCGATGCTCACCGGCGAAAGCCTGCCCGTCGAAAAAAGAGAAGGCGATGAGGTCATCGGCGCGACAATGAACAAGGCCGGCAGCTTTGAATTCCGGGCCTCCAAGGTCGGAATGAATACGGCCTTGGCCCAGATCATCAGGCTCGTCCGGGAAGCGCAGGGTTCCAAGGCGCCCATCCAGCGCCTGGCCGATGTCATCGCCGGCTATTTTGTCCCGGTCGTCATGGCCATCGCGATTTTGACCTTCAGCGCTTGGATGGCCTTCGGCAGCAAGCCCGCCCTAAGGTCCGCCCTCTTGAATTTCGTGGCGGTGATGATCATCGCCTGCCCTTGCGCCTTGGGTCTGGCCACGCCTACGGCGGTCATGGTCGGGACGGGAAAAGGGGCGGAAAACGGGATCCTGATCAAGGGCGGCGAAAGCCTGGAAACGGCCGGCAGGATCACGACGATCGTTTTCGACAAGACGGGAACGCTTACCAAGGGCGAGCCCGAAGTGACGGACTTTTTCGCGGCGGCCCCTTTTTCCGAAGAGGACGTGCTCCGCTGGACCGCGAGCGCCGAAAAGACATCCGAACACCCTCTGGCCGAGGCTATCCTGAAAAAAGCTCTGAATAGGGATATCGCGCTCTCCGAGACCGGAAACTTCCGGGTGCTCGAAGGCCTGGGGATCGAAGCCGACGTCGATGGACGGAGGATCGCCATTGGAAACGAGCGGCTTATGGCTGAACGGGGGATCGATTTCGGAGCGTTCGCGGAACGCGCGGCAGAGCTGTCGCGCCAGGGGAAGACCCCCGTTTATATCGAGGCGGATGGACGTCCGGCCGGGCTCCTGGCCATCGCGGACACGCTCAAGGAGAATTCCGCCCTGGTCGTCGATCGGCTCAAACGGCTCGGCTTGGAGATTGTCATGTTGACCGGCGACAATCGGAGGACGGCCGAGGCCGTCGCGAAGCTGGCCGGGATCGAGACCGTCGTCTCCGAGCTCCTGCCGGCCGACAAGGTCCGCGAGATCCAAAGGCTCAGGGAATCCGGGAAAAAAGTCGCCATGGTCGGCGACGGCATCAACGACGCGCCGGCCCTCGCCCAGGCCGATATCGGCATCGCCATCGGGTCGGGGACGGACGTGGCCATGGAGGCGGCGGACATCACGCTCATCAAGGACGACCTCGACGGCGTGGCCCAGGCCATCGTGCTGAGCCGGCGGACGATCCGCACGATCAAACAGAATCTGTTCTGGGCGTTCATCTACAACGTCATCGGCATTCCGGTGGCGGCGGGCGTCCTCTATCCCTTGCAGCTGAATCCGATGATCGCCTCGGCGGCCATGGCGGCGAGCTCGGTGTCCGTGGTCTTGAATTCGCTGCGGCTGCGGCGGGCCTCCATAACGTGAGCGAAAAGCCCCCGGCAGGCGTCCGGACTTCCGGATGCGGCGCGCACCTCCGGAACGGGGGCTAAACTTGATTATTTTTATCATTTAAGTATATGATAACTTTTAAATCAAACCTAAATTCATGGAGGTCCCAATGCTTAAAAACTCGAAAACGCTGATGATTTTTCTGACGGCAGCGCTCATCCTCGTCGCGACGGGAATTGCCCAGCAGCCTACCGGAGCCATAACGGCCAAAGACCCGGTCTGCGGCATGTCGGTGAAGATCGACGGGGCTAAATATACCGCCGACTACAAGGGGACGAAATATTATTTCTGCAGCGAGGGCTGCAAGACCGAGTTCACCAAGAGCCCGGAGAAATATTTGACTCCCAACGACGCGGCGAAGCCCATGGGCGGAATGATGATGCAGGGTGCGCCGACGAAACAGGGCGAGATGGAAAGCTGCCCGATGATGATGAAGGACGTCGAGAAGACATTCACCAATACCAAGGACGGAGTGACGATCACGCTTTCGGCCAAGAGCCCCGAGACCGTGAAGAAGATCCAGGACTGGGCGGCGAAGATGAAAGAGGGCAAGGGCGGCATGGCGGGACACAACGAAGAGGGCTGTCCCATGGGCTCAGATTGTCCGAAGATGAAGAAATAAACGTCCGGTTGTCATTCACGGAGATACGGGCCGGGCTTTTTTTCGGGACGGGGAGCTTAGGAAAGCGCCCTTTGACTTTATCGGGCGCGCGGGGGGAATGATTCCTCTTGCTCGTCGCTCCGGGGAAGCCGAAGAATTCTTTCGGGAGGGTCGACCATGAGCGAGTTCGAAGGCATCTGGCGGGACATCGAACGCATTCGTGAAGAGGCTCCTCTCATCCACAACATCACCAATTACGTCGTGATGAATACGACCGCCAACGCCCTGCTCGCGATCGGCGCTTCGCCGGTCATGGCCCAGGCGGCTGAGGAGGTCGAGGACATCGTCGATCTGGCGGCCGCGCTTGTGCTCAACATCGGGACGCTCAGCGTGTCTTGGGTAGCCTCCATGCTCAAGGCCGCGCGGGCGGCCCGGACCAAAGGCATCCCCATCGTCTTGGACCCTGTCGGCGCCGGAGCCACGCCGTTCCGGACGGAGACCGCCCTCCACATCCTGCACGAAGGGCGGCCTACCATTCTTCGGGGCAACGCCTCTGAGATCCGGGCGCTTCATTTTGCCGAGCGCGCAACCAAGGGTGTGGACAGCCGGCACCGCGCCGAGGATGCGCTTGAAGCCGCCCGAGGCCTGTCGCGGAGTTTCGGATGCGCCGTGAGCGTCAGCGGTCCCATCGACGTCATTGTCCAAGGCGAGGCCGTCGTTCGTGTAGCCAACGGCCATCCGCTCATGCCGCGCGTGACGGGCATGGGCTGCGCGGCCTCGGCTTTGACCGGCGCTTTCGCGGCTATCAACCCTTCGCCTCTGCGCGCGGCGGCTCACGCCATGGCGGTCATGGGCATCGCCGGCGAAATGGCGGGCATAGAAGCCCGCGGACCGGGCAGCTTCGAGATGCATTTCTTCGACGCGCTCTACCGGCTTTCAAAAGACGATATCTCCGGCCGCTTGAAAATCGAAGGCCCGTGAACAAAGCGCTCGATTTCGGTCTCTATTTAGTCACGGACCGGAATCTGGCCGGAAGCCGTTCTGTCGAGTCCGTGATCGAGGCCGCGGTGCGCGGAGGCGTCACGGCGGTTCAACTCCGCGAAAAAGCCCTCTCGATCCGGGAGTTCATCGCGACGGCCCGCCGGATCCAGAAGATCGTGGGGCCCCGCGGCATCCCGCTGATCATCAACGACCGTCTCGATGTGGCGCTCGCCGTCGGAGCCGAGGGCGTTCATTTGGGTCCAAAGGATATTCCCTATGAGGACGCGCGCAGGATCCTGGGACACGGCGCCATCGTCGGAATCTCCGTTGAGAATGCGGCCCAGGCGGTGAAAGCCGAGGAATGGGACGTCGATTATCTCGGCGTCAGCCCGGTCTTCCCGACGCCGACCAAAACCGATACGGCCGCGGCCTGGGGACTGGACGGCCTGCGCCGGATGCGGAAGCATTCGCGCCATGTCCTGGTCGCCATCGGCGGTATCAACGATTCCAACGCCGGGCAGGTCCTCGATGCGGGCGCGGACGGGTTGGCCGTCGTATCGGCCGTCTGCGCGGCCGTCGATCCCGAGGCCGCGGCGCGGCGGCTGAGGAAAGTCCTTGACCTCCATCGGGCGAAGAGGTCTTGAAGTTGAAACTGTCGGCCATCGGCGAATTCGGCCTCATCCGGAGGTTCTCGCCGGCGTTTTCAAAAGATTTGCCGCCCGGCGTCGTCGGTATCGGCGACGACGCCGCGGTCTTGCCTTGGAAAAAAGACGCCTGCCTCCTCGTCACGACCGACATGCTCATCGAAAACGTCCATTTTCTCAGGAGCGAAATCGGGCCGCGCGACCTGGGCGTCAAAGCGCTGGCCGTGAATTTGAGCGACATCGCGGCCATGGGCGGATCGCCGCGCTCGGCTTTTCTCTCTCTTGGAATTCCCGGCAAGATCGATGTCGAATGGCTCGATGCGTTCTTCCGGGGAATGGCGGAACAGGCCAAGGCCTCGGGCGTTCGACTCCTCGGCGGCGACACGACCCAATCGCCGGGACCCATCGTGATCAATGTCGTTGTTCTCGGCCGGGTCCGGAGGACGCGCTTGAAGTTGCGTTCGGGCGCCCGGACCGGCGACATCATAGGCGTCACGGGGTTTTTAGGGGATTCCGGCGCCGGGCTGCGCGTCCTTCTCGATGATCTGCCGCGGGGAAAAGACGAGGCGCATCTCATCCGCCGGCATCACCGGCCGCGCGCCCACCTGGCCGAAGGCGCCTGGCTGGCGGCGAGGGATGACGTGACGGCGATGATGGATGTTTCGGACGGCATAGATTCCGATCTGCGGCGGATCATGGAACGGTCCCATTGCGGAGCGGTCGTCGACCTGGACGATCTTCCCCTGTCAGGACCGCTCCGGCGCGCGGGCAAAAAATACGGCTGGGACGTCCGGGGCCTGGCGGCCGCGGGCGGCGAAGATTATTGCCTGCTGGCGACGATCCGGCCGGACCGCTATGAAAGAATCACGGCCGGTTTCGAACGGAAATTCGGCCGCCCGCTGTCGAGGATCGGAAGGATCGAAGGGAAAAAAGAAGGGCTGAGATATCGGGCGGCCGGGAAAACGGTCGAGCTCAAGCGCCGCGGCTTCGATCATTTCCGCTGAGATCATCCTCACCGCTCCCCTTCGCTATCTTCCGCTCTTCCAGGATTTTCTTGTATTCCAGGGGATGATGCGTCCGCAGCTCGCGGCCCGTGATCTTGCCGTCGAGCCAAATCCGGCTCATCGGAAAAACGTCGGGGTTGAGATGGACGTTGTACATGTGCCATATGAGGATGGACAGGAAGGCGAGAACGGCTTCGTAACTGTGGATGATGACGAAAAGATCGAGGACCCAGAGCGGGAAGATCCTGATCGTCAGATCCGCGTCCCAAATGAAGAATCCGCTGAGGATCATGATCAACGAGCCCCAGGCCATGGACCAGAATTCGAATTTTTCGAAGACGCTGTAGCGGCCGAACTCGGGCGCTTCGCGGAACAGCCAGGCGGGATGCTTGTCGAAAAAATTCCGGAACCATCCCTTTGCATTCAGGAATTGGGTCAGACCGAAGTTGTGCCCAAACAGCCGCCAAGCATCACGGAGGTCGGCAAGGCGCGGAAGCATTTCTCGCAAATGGGCCCGCCCGCGCGCCGTGAAGACCGCGTAAGCCGCATACCAAAGGATATCGGCGATCAGCGTGATCGCGGCGGCGCGGTGCGCGATGCCTCGGATATTGAAGGCCGCGGCGGACGGCATGAGCCATGAGAAAAACCGAGCTTTAAACAAGACGAGGGGGAGCCCGGTGACGATCAAGACGGCAAAGGTCATGATCAACAGGATGTGTTGGGCCCGCTCGGCGAAACTCATCCGGAGGATGATTTCGTCGTCGCGGAGGAGCCCGTTCCCGGTCAGCGTTTCCATGCGGTTCTTTTCCACTGCCGGAGATCCGCGGCGATGAACGCCAGGAACGCCGCCATCAGCCCTACAATGAGGACGAGGTAGAGCGTCTTGACGATCGTTCCCCAAATGTTTTCCGGCGTCTTTGAGGCCGCGTGGATCCGGCTCCACGGCAGGTCTCGGCGGCGACCGAAGCCCTGGTGGCATGAGGCGCAGCGAACGGACTGGAGGTTTTGGATATGGGGAAAATCTTGGACGTTCTTGAGGTCCGAGTGACAGTCCGTGCAGCCCAGCCCGGCCCGGCCGTGGAAGGAAGCGGCGAAGGCCGCCGGATCGACGAACATCGAGCGACCCGCGGCGTTTTTGAGGGCTTTATCGCCGTGGCAGGCCAGGCAATCCTCGTTTGTCGTTGCGCGCGCTAATGTCGCAGCGCCCGCAATGATGAGAAGGGCGGTCGCGGCTCGCTTGAGAATTTCCTTGATGGCCATTCACGATCCGGGCCGGATCCTTCCGGCCGCTCTTACTTCCCCGGACGGAGATGCTTGATTTTGTCCCAACCCGCGGCGAAATCGAACGTCTTGCCGTGAGCGTTGGCGTGGCAGGTGAGGCACCCTGTTTTTATGGCTTCCGGGCTCCCGTAAACCTTGAGGCCGGCCTTGACGGCCGCTTCCTTGTTCAGCATGTTGCTCATCTTCTTATATTCGCTGCCGGGGCCGTGGCAGACTTCACAGCCGATAGCCTCGGATTTGAGATCGGGGGCTTTTTCGAAGAGCGGCGAATGGCACTTCAGACATTGAGGAGCGCTCGCCGGATCTTTGATGCCCAGGGCTTGGGCGGCGGCTGCCGCTTGATCTGAGCTCAGCGCGACGAAGGATTTGGAGTGGGCGCTTTTTTCCCAGATCGGGCTTTGCATCCCGATCTTTTCTCCTTTGTGACAGGGCATGCATTTCTGGGCGCCGATATAGGTGAATTCCTGGCTCAGCACGGCGAGGGCAAAAACGGCGATGGCGATAAACGCGGCGGGAATCAGCGCTTTCCTCAAGTGTTTCTCCTTTGCGATTTCGAAGGCTCTTTCATTTTATGTTCGCGTATCCGCGGAGTCAAATCCTTCCTCCGGCGAAATCCCATGAATGAATGATCGGGGCCGGTGTTTCCCGGCATCGTCGCTGGTTCAGGCATAGCTGTGCAGGCCGGAGAGCAGATAGTTCACGCCGAAGTAGGTGAACAGGGCGGCCAGGAAGCCGAGGACGGCGATGACGGCCGTTCTTCTCCCTTTCCAGCCCATGACGATCCGCGCGTGGAGGTAAAGAGCGAAGACGAACCAGGTGATCAGGCTCCAGACTTCTTTCGGATCCCAGCTCCAGTAGGTCCCCCAGGCCCGGAAGGCCCAGATCATGCCGAAGACGAGTCCGCCCAGCGTGAACAGCGGGAATCCGACGGCTACGCAGCGATAGCTCACGGCGTCCATCTTTTCCTTTTTTGCCGGGTCCCGGGTCGAGAGATACATGAGGCTCGTGATGAAGGCGACGGCGAAGAAGGCCTCCCCGACGAGCGTCACCGAAACATGGAGCCAGAGCCAGTAGCTTTGGAGAGCGGGGACGAGCGGCATGGCCTGTTTGGGCATGAGCGGGGACGAGGCCAAGGCGACAAGGCCAATGACGATCAGCATGAGAAAAAATCCGATCCTGGGGATCCCGAATTTTCTGTCGATGATGATGAAGGCGATGACTAAGGCCCAGGAGAGGAACGAGAGCGACTCGTACATATCCGTGAACGGCGCATGGCCGCTTTCGATCGTCCGGAAGATGAGGGCCAGCGTGTGAAGCAGGAGTCCGGAGACAGCCAGAGCGGAAGCGGCTTTCGCCAGGCCGGGCTTCGGGGAAAAAAGGCGGGCGGAATAAATTAAATAAAAAATGGTCGAAAGAACATAAAAGATAAAGGCGATGAGAAAAAGAGTCGATTCGTTCATTTTGTTCTCTTCAATGACGTCCCGATCCGTTCGAATTCGGCGCCGAACGCCTCCCGGCCCTTGGCTGCGATACCGCCCAGGATCACCTCGGTTTTGCCCTGGCTCACCGCGAGCGACGCCTTGATTTCCCAGGTCGGCCAGTAGAAGGCGAGGCCGAGGCCGAGCATCACCAGGGCGCAGCCGAGCCAAATCAGGACGGCACCCGGGTCTCTGGCCGCTTCGATGACCGGAAATTGCCCGGCGTCGAATCTCTTGAATTCAAAGACGAGGTCGGTTTCCGCGGCGCCGTGCATCTGGGCGAAATCTGGAAAGTCGGCGAAGATCCAACCCGAGAAGATTTCTTTTCCTCCGCGAAAGCCTTTGATCAGAGCGGCCGGGTTGCCGGGTTGAAGAGATCGAGTCTCGGGCTTATTCCCTTCGCCGAGGACGAAATCGGGAATGAACCGCTCGACGGAGATCGATGTTTGCCCTTTATCGTCCAGGAGCACCCGCTCGCCGATCTTGGGCTTGAGCTTGCGGAGAAACGCCGCGTCGCTTTTTTCTTTGACCCAGAATTCGACGGCCACCTCGTCCCATTTCCAGCCGTAGCTCATTTGATAGAATGAATATCCTTGATAAGTCAGGGGACGGTTGACTTCGACGACCCGGGTCCGGACGGGATTTTGTCGCTCGAGGACGGTCAGCGTGCTTTTCCATGACTTGACGCTTCCCCCGGGATAATATTCGGTGACGAATTTGTCGAGACGAAGATCGAAGGCCGCGCCCGGGACCGGCCTGAGGTCTCCTTCGTTGAAGAATTCGATTTGACTCCGGACGCTTCCCGCGCCGCTGAGGATACCGCCGGCAAGAACGACGAGCAGGCCGAGATGGACCACGTCCGACCCGAAAATTCCCCAGATTCTTTTCCGGGCCAGATAAAGAATCCGGGATTCCCGGCCGGCCTCTCTGACCCGGTAATGCGCGGCGGCCAGGAGTCTTTTCAATTCGCCCGCGGTTTCGGCCACGGGCGCGTTCGCCTTGAAGCGGGCGCTCGTCTTGAGCGCCAGGAGATTTCCGGGATCGCTTTCGAGGCGCGGCCGGAACGCCCTCCGATATTTGGGGGAGAGGCGGATCAGCGTGCAGACGATGAGGTTGAGAGCGAAGATCCCGAGAAGCACGAGGAACCAGGCCGAACGGTAGACCTTGATGAGTTGCAGCTTTTCGAAAAAAACGGCGGCCTTTCCATAATGCTCTTGGAACGAGGCGATCCAATCCGCGGACGCCTGCGGCTCGAAGCCCCGCGGTATCTGGGGAAGCAGCGTCCCCAGAATGGAGGCGACGGCCAGCAGGATCAGAAGGATGATGGCCAGCTTGATCGAAGCCAGAAATCGAAAGATCTTTGCCATCGCGGCGGGCCGCGTTATTTTGATTTTCCTTTTTTCCTGGAGCCCGCGGCTTTCTTCTCGCAGATTTCCAAGGCGTCCTGGAGCGATATCCGGGTGAAGTAATCTCTCAGCAGATCGGTGGCTCCCTTCCAGATCTCGTAGGTCCCGCAGGATTTGATCTTATCGCAGAACGTCTCGTCTTCGAGGCAATCGACCAGGCTGCACGTCCCTTCCAAAGCCTCCAGGATGTCGCAGATCTTGATGTCGGCGGGTTCCCGGCCGAGGATGTAGCCGCCGCCGGCCCCCCGGATGCTTTTGACGAGCTTGTTGATTTTCAGGGGAATGATAATTTGTTCGAGGTAGCGGATGGATATGCCTTCTTCCGTAGCCACGTTTTTCAGGATGACGGCCCGGTTGCTGTTTTTATGATGACGGGCGAGATTGACCATCAGCCGGGTTCCGTAACGCCCTTTGGTCGAAAGCTTGATCATCCCGGTCTCCTTTGTCGAAAAGAACGAACAAAGACCAACTATCCTTATCATATTCCAAGCCCGCGCCTAATACAACATAAATTTATAGGAATTATCGAATTAATTGGAATAAGGCCGCCTTGACTCTTTTTCGAGACGGTTGTATCCTGGCCTTTCTTTTTCGAAAACACCAGGCTTCATCGTGAGGAATTCGATATGAACAAAGAAATATTGCTCGGCGACGAAGCGGTGGCATTGGGCGCCGTCCACGCGGGCCTGACGGCCGGATACTCCTATCCCGGGACTCCAGCCTCGGAGATCATGGAATACCTGATCCGGCTTTCCCTGAAAACGAAGGCCTTCAGCGGAGCCTGGTCGGTGAACGAGAAAACGGCTTTCGAGGAAGCCCTCGGCGCGTCCTTCGCGGGTAAGCGGGCGCTCGTCTCGATGAAGCACGTCGGCCTGAACGTGGCCGCGGACCCGTTCATGAGCGCCTCGCTCACGGGCGCCAACGGCGGGCTCGTCGTCGTCGTGGCCGATGACCCGAGCATGCACAGCTCCCAGAACGAGCAGGACAGCCGCTTTTACGCCCAGTTCGCCCAGATCTTCTGCTATGAGCCCGCCGACCATCAGGAAGCCTATGACATGACGCGCGAAGCGTTCGATCTTTCCGAAAAAATGGACATCCCGGTCATGATCCGGATGGTGACGCGGCTGTCGCACAGCCGGGCCGGCGTGGCGACGCGCGAGGCCCGCCCGCAAAACGACCTCCATTACGGGGCGCGGCAGCATTGGACGCTCCTCCCCATGATCGCCCGGCCCCGGTTCAAGCGGATCCTCGATCTCCAACCCGAGCTGGTTAAATTCTCCGATGAATCGCGCTTCAACAGCCTGGAATTGAACCCCGATGACAAATCCCTGGGCATCATCGCTTCGGGCATCGCCTATAATTATGTCCTGGAAAATATCCGGACCGAGGCCAGGAAGCCGTCGGTCCTCAAGATCTCCACATATCCCATTCCCGAGGAGCTGGTCAGGAAGCTCGTCGCCCACGTGGAAACCGTGCTCGTGGCCGAGGAAGGCTATCCCCTGATCGAGCGCGGCATCAAGGGGCTCTACGGCATTCCCGGGAAAAAGCTCATTGGCAAGCTCAGCGGACACCTCCCTCTCGCCGGCGAGCTGTCGCCGGAAACCGTCCGGTCCGCGTTGGGTCTGAAGCCGCTCGAGCGGCAGGCGGCGAGCGATTTCGAACTGTCGGGCCGCCCGCCCCAACTCTGCGTGGGCTGTCCGCACGCCGATACGTTCAAGGCCCTGAACAAAGCCTTGGAGGGGATGAGCAAAGCCAACGTTTTCAGCGATATCGGCTGTTACACCCTCGGCTATTTCGCTCCTTATAACGCCGTCAACTCGTGCGTCTGCATGGGGGCCAGCGTGGGCATGGCCAAAGGCGCGGCCGAGGCCGGCGTCTTTCCGGCGGTCGCCGTCATCGGCGATTCGACATTCGGCCATTCGGGCATTACTCCTCTGCTCAGCGCCGCGGCCTCCAATACCCCTATGGTCGTCATCATCCTCGACAACGGCACGGTGGCCATGACCGGCGGCCAACCGAGCTTCACCACGGGCGACCGGCTCCTGAAGATCATCGAGGGCGCAGGCGTGCCGAAAGAGCATATCCGGGTCATCACTCCCTTGCCCAAGTTCCACGATAAAAATGTCCGGATCCTGAAGGAAGAGATTGGGCATCCAGGATTGTCCGTGATCGTGGCGGACCGGGAATGCCTCGAAGAAGCCCGCAAGAAGAACAGGGGATAGGAGGAGGGCCATGGCCTCACATCGCAAGCAGGACATCATTCTGGCCGGGGTCGGAGGGCAGGGCATTCTGTCCATCGCTTTCGTCATCGATAACGCGGCGCTCAAGGAAGGCTTCAACGTCAAGCAGGCCGAGGTCCACGGCATGGCCCAACGGGGCGGCGCCGTCCAGTCCCACCTTCGGCTGTCGAGAGACCGGATCTACAGCGACCTCATTCCCCGGGGCGAGGCCGACCTCATCCTCAGCGTCGAGCCGCTCGAGGCGCTCCGCTATCTGGATTTCCTTCATCCCGGAGGCAAGGTCATCACAAGCAGCGCGCCGTTCGTCAACATTCCCGATTATCCGGACAAGGAAAAACTGCTCGCCCATATTCGGGGGCTCAAGGACAGCCTCGTCATCGACTCGGAAGCTCTGGCCAAGGAGGCGGGGACGAGCAAAGCCCAGAACACGGTCTTGCTCGGCGCCGCCGCTAAAGACCTGGCCGTGAGCGAGGAATCCCTGCGGGAATTCATCAAGGTCCTTTTCGCCCCGCGCGGCGACAAGATCCTCGAGGCGAATCTCAGGGCTTTTGAATTGGGGCGCCGGGCCGCCGGATAAAAATTCCGGGACATGGACCTCATTTCGGAAGGGGATCCCTGTCCCTTTTTGTGAACGGAGACGATGCCATGACGATTCCTTTCAAGAATATCGACCCGATCTTCGCCCGCGCCGAGAACGACGGCCGCTCCTTTCTCTTCGAACATGAAGTTTATCAGATGCTCAAAGAGGCCGGGATCCGGACGCCGAGATTCGTGTTCGTGAAACGCGGGCAGGCTGTCCGGGCCAAAAGGCTGGCCGGGTTCAAGTCGGCCGGCCTCGTTTTGAAGATCGTCGCGCCGCTCATCCAGCACAAGACCGACGTCGGTGGAGTCCTGTTCGTCAAGAACGCCGCCGCGGCCGTCAATGCCGGCATCAAGAGCATGCTCGCCGAAGTCCCCCGCCGATTCCTGGAATGGTCCGGGACGCATGGCCGGCACGACGGCGCCGCTGTCCCGTCGCTCGAAGAGATCGGCCGGGACGTCCGCGGAGTCCTCGTCTGCGAAATGGTGGATTACGAAAAAGTCGGCTTCGGGACGGAGCTTTTGATCGGTGTCAGAAATTCGCGGGAATTCGGGCCGATCGTCACGATGGGGGCGGGCGGCGTCGAAGTCGAATATTTGAACGCGAGAATCAAGGAGGGGAAAGCGACGTCGATCGCGTCCGCGCATCTCCTTCAGAAAAAAGATGTTTCGGCCCATCTGGAGCCGCTCGCCGTCTACGACAAGCTGGTCAAGCCCTTCCGCGGCCGGCCGGCCGTCCTCGGCGCGGCGGAGCTCCGCGACGTTTATTCGGGATTTTGCGGGCTGGCCGCTCATTATTCGCCGTTCCGGCCGGGCGGCCGCTACGTCATCGAGGAAGCCGAGGTCAATCCGTTCGTGGTACGGGCCGGGAAACTCCTGCCGCTCGACGGGCTGTGCCGCTTTTCGCGGCGGCATATCGGCATCACGGGCCGGCCGTTCGCCGAGATCCGGCGTCTTCTGCGTCCGGCGTCCATCGCCGTCATCGGCGTTTCCGAGAAGATGAACCTCGGGCATATCATCCTCAATAATGTCTTGAAGAACGGGTTTCCTCCCGAGCGCGTTTACGTCGTCAAGCCCGGGCCGCGGCAGATCGAAGGCTGCCTCTGCGTCCCGGACGTCGCCTCGCTTCCCGAAACCGTGGACCTGTTCGTCCTCACCCTCACGGCCGACCAGTGTTATGGCGTCATGGCCGACCTGATCGCCCACGGCAAGGCCCGCTCGGTCATCATCATCGCCGGAGGGATGGGGGAAAAAGAAGGGACACACAGCCTGGAGGAGCGGATCACCGGCCTCATTGCCGACGGCCGCGCCCAGGGCAGCCTCACCCCCGTCGTCAACGGCGGCAACTGCCTTGGCATCTACTCCAAACCGGGGCGGTACGACACGACGTTCATCCCGGAGCATAAGCTCAAATTCCCGAAGACCGCGACGTCGAACCTGGCTTATATCAGTCAAAGCGGGGCGTTCCTGATCAGTCGCGTCAGCAAGCTCCAGCGCTACGAGCCGCTCTACGGCGTGTCGCTCGGCAACCAGATCGACCTCCGCCTTTCGGACTACCTGAACTATTTGAAGGACGAAGACGACGTGAAAATTTTCGCCGTCTATGCCGAGGGATTCAAGCCGGGCGACGGCTATCTTCTGGCCGAAGCGGCCAGGGACATCGCCGGGAAAGAAGGGCGGGCGGTCGTCTTTTACAAGAGCGGCCGGACGCCCGAAGGACGGCTGGCGACCTCGAGCCATACGGCCTCGGTCGCCGGCGAATACGACGTCTGCAAGGCCGTGCTCGAAGAGGCCGGCGTCTTTGTCGCCGACGGCATTTTCGAGTTCGAAAACATGATCAAAGGCCTGGGCGACCTGGCGGGAAAAACCGCGCGCGGCAACCGCGTCGGTCTGCTCAGCAACGCCGGTTTCGAAAGCGTGATCATGTCGGACAGCATCAGAAACGGCGAGAGCCTCGTCTTGGCCGCTCTTTCGGACGCGACGAAAAAGCGGTTGGCCGGGGCCCTGGCGCCGCTCGGCATCGACAAGCTCCAGGACATCAAGAACCCGCTTGACGTGACCCCCGTCGCCAATGACGCGGTTTTCTGCGAGTGCGCCCGGGCGCTCCTCGAAGATCCCGGCGTGGATTGCGCCGTCATCTCGCCCGTGCCGATGACGCCGGCCATGCAGACGCTGGCGCCGGGCGAAGGCTACCCGGAAACGATCCATAGCCCGGACAGCACGTCGTCGCGGCTCATCGCGATCTTCCGCGCGACCGACAAGCCATTCGTCGTCAACGTCGACGCGGGCGCTCCCTATGATCCCATGGTGGCGCAAATGGAAGAGGCGGGAATCCCCGTTTTCCGGCGCTCGGACGATGCGGTCAAGTTCCTCCGCAAATACGTGAATTTCCGCTTGAAATCGAGCAAAGCGGGCGGGCGAAGATAACCCTTCCCTCCCAAATCGAGTTTTGATAAAATCTCCGGTGATGAGAAGGGTTTTCCGACCCGGCCTCGCGGTTCTTCTGCTCGTTCTTGCCGGGAAGGCCGCCATGAGCGCTTCGCAAGATACCTCAGCGGACCGGTTGAAATCGTTTCTTCCCGGGGACGTCCTCGGCTGGAAGGCCGAAGACAAAGACCAGCTTTACGATCCGCAGACCATTTTCGATTATATCGACGGGGCTGGAGAGATCTATCGGGCCTATGATTTCAAGGCCCTGCTTTCCCGCCGCTTGAGGAAGCCGGGGAACTCCGACATCGTCATCGATTTCTTCGACATGGGCTCGGCGCACGACGCGTTCGGCGTCTTCACCAACGACCTGGAAGGGGAGGCCGCCGACGTTGGACAGGACGCGACCTATAACGGCGGACTGCTCTCATTTTGGAAAGACCGCTATTTCGTCGCGATCACCGCCGAAGCGGAGACGGCCGAGACGAAAGCCGCGCTCTTCGCCGCGGGCGGAGCCATCGCCGCCGCGATCCAAGGCGAGGGAAGGAAGCCGGCCCTCTTGAATATGCTGCCGGCCGAGTTCGCGGACAAAAAGATCGTTCATTATCTTCACAACCATATCATTCTGAACCGCTTATTTTTCGTCGACCGGGAAAACGTCCTGGACCTCGACCCGACGTCCGAGGCCGTGCTCGCCAAGCCGGGATGGAAAGGACGAAACGGCATTTTGCTGCTGATCAAGTATCCCGGGCCCAAGAGAGCGTCCGAGGCCTTTGAGAAGTTCGCGAGGATCGCCATGCCCGGCTCCGGAGCGTCCGGCTTATTCCGAAGCGAAGACAACAAATGGACGGGGGCGACGGTCCGGGAGGATCTGATCGCCGTCGTCTTCGGCGCGCCGTCGGCCGAGACGGCGAAGGAAATATTGGCGAAAGTCGAGCAAAGGAGGAAAACCGGAATATGAAAAAGAAAACCATCACCCGCCGCGATTTTCTGAAGGCGGCCGCCGTCACCCCCATCGCTGGGGCGATCGGCTGCTGTTGCACGGGCGCCGCGGCGGTCGCGCCGACGCCGCGGGCGGCGAGCGCCGGGGGGGTCGCGACGATCAAATCCCTGGCCCATGCGTCGCGGGTCGTCCTTGTCCGGGACGCGAACGCCGTGGCCGCGGACAATAAGACGTTCGACGGCGCGGTGATCCAAAAAATGCTGGACGACGCGGTCACGACGCTCTTCGGTGAGAAGGATCCGGTGGCCGCTTGGAAAAAGATCGTCAAGCCCGGCGACACCGTCGGGATCAAGACCAACGCCTGGCGGTCCCTGCCGACGGGCAAAGAGGTCGAGGAGGCGATCAAGCGAAGGGTCCTGGACGCCGGCGTGCCCGCCGACCGAGTCGCGGTCGCAGACCGAGGCGTTTTGAGCAATCCGATCTTCCAGAACTCAACCGTCCTGATCAACGCCCGTCCCGCCCGGGTCCACTACTGGGCGGGGATGGGGAGCTGCATCAAGAATTACATCCAGTTCGTCCCCAAGCCGTCCGAGTACCATAACGACGCCTGCGCCGACCTGGCCACGATCTGGAGCTTGCCCATTGTCAAGGACAAGACGAAGCTGAACATCCTGGTCATGCTCACGCCGCAGTTCCACAACATCGGGCCGAGCGGCTTCAACGAAAAATACCTCTGGCCGTATAAGGGCTTGATCGTCGGGCAGGATCCCGTGGCCGTGGACAGCACCGGATTTCGGGTCATCGAAGCCAAGCGGCTGCAGGTTTTCGGCGAGGCTCAGCCGCTCGAAACTTCGGCCCACCATATCGCTCTGGCGGACTCGCGGCACAAGTTGGGGACAAGCGATCCGAGCCTGATCGAGCTCATCAAGCTCGGCTGGACGGAGGGGATTTTTATTTAAACACGGCGCCCCGGATGAGTTTTGAACGGGAGCGTTCAAAACCGCGGGCCGAAGATGCCCGTTCCGATACGGACCATGGTCGCCCCTTCCTCGAGAGCGACACGGTAGGAATTGGTCATACCCATCGATAGCCGCTTCATGGCCACGGCGGGCAGGCCGAGCGATTGGAATTCATCAAAGAGCCGTTTCGTGATCCTGAAATAAGGACGGGCGTCTTCCGGGTTCCCTTCGAAGGGTCCCATCGTCATCAAACCCTCGATCCTGATATTCGGCAGAATGGCGATTTCCCTGATCAGCGCCTCGGCCTCTTGCGGCCGGACGCCGGATTTTTGGGCTTCATCGCCGCTGTTGATTTCGATCAGAACCGGCAGGGCTTTGCCGGCATTCCGGCAGCGCTTGTCGATTTCCCCGGCCAGATCCAGGGAATCCACGGTTTCTATCAGGTCGAAAATCTCGACCGCCTTTTTCACCTTGTTCGTCTGGAGATGGCCGATGCCGTGCCATCTCACCCGGCGCCCGATCGCGGCGAAAGCTTCGGCCGCTTCCTGGACGTAGTTCTCGCCGATGATCCGCACTCCGGCCTCGACGGCTTCCAGGATTTCCGCGGGTGTCCTTGTCTTGGCCGCCGCGACGAGCTCGACGCCCGGGGGGAGTTCCGCTAAGACCCTGGCGACGTTGTCTCCGATGAGGGACATGAAAGAAATTTTATCAGAAGGGGGCCTTGAAGGCAAAAAGATCGACCTAGACCTATCCGCCAGAGATCAGATTCAGTCGAAGATCGGGTTTTTTAAATCTTGATATTGGGACAGGCGACGATGTCCCACCAGCACTCGTCTTGGTGCTCAAGACACAAACGAGCTGAATACCTGATGTTGGGAAAATCTTTGAACAACGGGATCCCCGTGCTAAATTCGACGCTCGCGGCGTGAATATATTTCTTGCCGCCCCTGACCGTCGGCGGATAAATTGGCTCCATCGTGATGCTCGTAACGGCGGCGATGGGATCGATTTTTTCGAGTGTCTCAATAAGCTTCTTCCAATGGTAGAGCTTAGATGGCGGGGCTTTCGGGATGTCTTTCATGGTCCCTCCTTTATGGACTATTAATAATGCCTATAATAATGCCTAAAGGGCCAAAAGTCAACTTGGAGGGGAAGACCCCTTCCAACGGGCGCACCGTTTTGTACTCTAGGTACAAAACGGTGCGCCCTGCCTCCCCTTCTCGGGCGGGGCATGAAACCCCGCCCTGCGACCAAGGGGGCGACTCCCCCTTGGATTCCTCTCGAGCGGCTCCCCGTGGCAAGCCACGGGGCATAATCGCCGCTCGTCAAATGGTACCTGAGAATCGTTTCCGCTTCGTTTCTCTGCTCGTGGGGGCTTTATCGGGCGCGTCATTTAAGTTAAGATACTTCCGTCGAGGTCAAGATCTTGAACATCCGGGAACAGCTCGAGGAGATCGAAGCCCAGATCCTTTCGCCCAAGGCCTGCCTGAGCCGGGACACGAAAGGTCGGGTGCGGCAGGAAGCGCCCCACGCCTTCCGGACCGCTTTCCAGCGCGATCGGGACCGCATCCTCCATTGCAAGTCGTTCCGCCGCCTGAAGCATAAGACGCAAGTTTTCCTGGCGCCCTTCGGCGACCACTACCGCACGCGCCTCACTCATACCCTCGAAGTCTCCCAGATCGCCCGGACGATCGCCAAAGCCCTGCGGCTGAACGAGGACCTGACCGAAGCCATCGCCCTCGGCCACGACCTCGGTCACACGCCCTTCGGCCATTCGGGGGAAGAGACGCTGGCCAAGCTCCTTCCCGGAGGGTTCAGCCACTATGAGCAGAGCCTCCGCGTCGTGGATAAGCTCGAGTATGATGGGAAGGGCCTGAACCTGACCTTCGAGGTCCGCGACGGCATCTCCCGCCACTCCAAAGGCCGCGGCAAGATCCTGGACCGGAAAAAAGAGGACCTGCCGGCGACGCTCGAAGGCCAGATCGTGCGCGTTTCGGACGTGATCGGCTACGTGAATCACGATATCGACGACGCGCTGAGGGCCGGCATCATCAAGGAGACCGACATCCCGCGCCACCTGGTCGGGGTCCTCGGCCGCTGGCATGCGACGCGCATCGACAAAATGGTCGTGGACGTCGTGGAATCCAGCGCGAAAGCGAATCTCGATCGGATCGCCATGAGCGACGAGATCATGAAGGCCGTGGTCGAGCTGCGGGATTTCCTGTACGAACGCGTCTATTACAACCCTTCCGCCCGCGAGGAGCTGCGCAAGACCGAGAAGATCATGCGCGACCTCTATGATTATCTGAGCAAGCATCCCGAAGACTATATCAAGGAATATCCGCAGGGAGATCCGCTTGAGAAACGCGTGGGAGATTTCATAGCCGGCATGACCGATCGCTACGCCCTGACCTTGTATGAGAAAATCTTCTTCCCGCGCTCCTGGCAGAGCTGAGAACGGCCGTCCGTCCGGATCGTCCTGCCCGATTCCGCTTATTCAATTTTCGTGAGGAGGCTTCTCCATGACGCGAAAGGACATGACTATCGAAACAAAATTGATCCATGCCGGCGAGATCCGGCCGGGCGTCCTCGGCGCGGTTAGCCTGCCGGTCTTTCAATCGGCCATGTATGAATACGCCGGAGCCGAACATTACCACGATATCAAGTACATCCGGCTCAACAACACGCCGAACCACACCGTCCTCCATCGCAAGCTGGCCTCGATCGAGAACGCCGAGGCCGCCCTCGTGGCGGCGAGCGGCATGGCGGCCATCACGACCGCGCTCCTCGCCGTCGCATCCGCCGGCGACCACATCCTCGCCCAGGAATCGCTATATGGGGGGACGCACGATTTCTTCACCAGGCACCTCGCCTCGTTCGGTATCGCCCACGATTTCCTCGATATCGATGATCCGGGCTCCTGGAAAGGAAAGCTCCGGCCGACGACGCGCGCCATTTACGTCGAATCCATCGACAACCCCCTAATGCAGGTTCCCGACCTCGAAGCCGTCGTCGCCTTCGCCCGGGCCCATTCGCTCGTTTCGATGATCGACAACACGTTCGCCACGCCCGTCAATTTCCGGCCGGCCGAGCGCGGCTTCGACCTTTCGCTCCACTCCTGCACGAAATATCTGAATGGGCACTCGGACATCGTCGGCGGAGCGGTCATCGGCCGGGCGGACCTCGTCGGGAAGGTCCTCCTGAAGCTCGATCATCTGGGCGGTTCGATGGATCCCCATGCCTGTTTCCTGCTCCACCGCGGGCTGAAGACCCTCGCCCTCCGCGTGCGATTCCAGAACGAAAGCGCCATGAAGACGGCCCGCTTTCTCGCCGCTCATCCCTCGGTCGCGCGAGTGAATTATCCCGGCTTGCCGGGCGGCGCGAGCCACGACCGCGCGGCCCGTCTCTTTGACGGCTTCGGGGGGATGTTGAGTTTCGAATTAAAGGGCGGCGTGGCCGCGGCCGAGGCCTTGATGCGCAACGTCAAACTTCCGATCATCGCCCCGAGTCTCGGCGGGGTCGAGACGCTGATGACCCGGCCGGCGACCACTTCGCATTTGGGAATGAACCCCGAAGACCGGCGGAGGCTCGGCATCTCGGACGGCCTGATCCGGCTTTCCGTCGGCGTCGAAGCGACGGCCGATCTTTTAGAGGATTTCGCGGCGGCCCTCCGCGGCTTGTCCTGAGCTTCGAGGCCCGGTTTTCCTTCGATCTCAGGGAATTGTCCCGAACAGGAAAAAAAAATATAATGTTCCCTTCACGAGCACCCGGCCGTGAAATGAAGGGAGAGAGGAATCCATGAACCGCATCGCCGCCCTGGAAAAGATCGCCACGAAACTTCGTATCCATTCCCTGATGATGACGACCAAAGCGGGCTCCGGCCACCCGACGACCTGCCTGTCGCTGGCCGAGATCATGTCCTGCCTGTTTTTCGGCGAGATGCGCTTCAATCCCAAGGATCCCGAGGATTGGGGAAACGACGAACTCATTCTCTCCAAGGGGCACGCGGCGCCCATTTTATGGGCGGCCTACGCCGAGGCGGGCATCATCCCTCTCCGGGACCTCATGGAGTTGCGGAAGCTCACGAGCGATCTGGAAGGCCACCCGACGCCGCGGATGACCTGGATCAAGGCGGCCACGGGCTCGCTCGGCCAGGGCCTTTCGGTCGGCGCGGGCATGGCCGCGGCCATGAAGCTCGGCGCGTCGCCGGGCCGCGTCTTCGTCGTCATGGGCGACGGCGAGTGCGCGGAAGGATCGGTCTGGGAAGCGGCGAACGCCGCTTCTTTTTTTAAGCTCAACAATTTGTGCGCCATCGTCGATATCAACCGGCTCGGCCAGTCCGAGGCGACCATGCACGAGTACGACGTGGCGGCTTTCGCCGGAAAATTCCGGGCGTTCGGATGGGATGTCCTGCGCGTTGACGGTCACAAAATCAGGGCGATTCTGGACGCGCTAAAGAAGATCGGCAGGGGCGGTAAGCCGACCGTCATTCTGGCCAAGACCATCAAAGGCAAAGGCGTTTCGTTCACGGAAAACAAGAACGGATGGCATGGCAAGCCGTTGAAAGAAGATGAGTTGCGGGCGGCGCTCGAAGAAATCGGCCCGCTCCCCGAGGTAGACGCCGCGTCCTTCGTCCGTCCTCCCATAAAAACGGCGCGGCCGGAGTTCGAGAGGAATATGACTTTCGAAAGAACCGCCTACAAAGACAAGACCGCGACGCGGCTGGCTTACGGCAATGCTCTTCTGGCGCTCGGCAAAACTCATGGCGGCATCGTCGTCATCGACGGCGACGTCAAAAACTCGACATATGCCGACAAGTTTTTCGAGGCGTTCCCCAGGCGGTCGTTCCAGTCGTTCATCGCCGAACAGAACATGGTCGGCATGGGCATGGGATTCGCGGCCAAGGGATACATCCCGTTCATGGCGACGTTCGCGGCGTTCCTGAGCCGCGCCCACGACCAGGCGCGGATGGCGGCGTATTCGCTCTCGAACATCAAGATCTGCGGATCGCATGTCGGAGTGAGCATCGGTGAGGACGGACCGTCCCAGATGGGTCTCGAGGACCTGGCGATTTTTCGCCCCATCCCCGGTTGCGTCGTCCTCTATCCGAGCGATGCGTACGCGGCGGAAGCGTGCGTCGAGGCCGCCGCCCGGCATCGCGGCATGTGTTATATCCGCACGACGCGGCCGGCGGTGCCCCTGCTCTATGCCAAGGATGATGCCTTCCCGATCGGAGGGTCGAAAGTGCTGAGGAAGAGCGAGAACGACAAGGCGACGGTGATCGCCGCCGGCATCACGGTCTTCGAATCGCTCAAGGCTTATGAAGAATTGAAGAAAGAGGGCCTCGGGATCCGCGTCGTGGATGCCTATTCCGTCAAGCCGCTGGATGGCGAGACCATCTTGAAAAACGTGGCCGAAACGGGAAGCCGGGCCGTCGTCGTCGAGGATCATTTCGAGGCCGGCGGATTGGGCGAGGCCGTGGCCTCGGCCCTGGCGGGCCGCGCCCGGATCAAGCACCTCTGCGTCCGGGAACTTCCCCGTTCGGGCAAGCCGGACGAGTTGATGGATCGATACGGGATCAGCGCCCGTCACATCATCGCCGCCGTCAAAGATTTTTGATTTCCCTACTTCTTCAGGAGGATCTCCTCGAAGAATTTCAGCGCGGCGGGATCGCCGCTTTGCCCCAGCCAGAAGATCGCGTTCTTCCGGATGGACGCGGTCTTGTTCGACTTGGCGATGTCGATCAACATCGGCACGGATTTGTCTTTGGGGAGCTGGCTGATGGCGAAGACCGCCTGGTCCTTCAATTTGGTGTCCTCGTCCGGCTCTCCGACGATGTCCTTGAGCGCCTTGATGCTTTCGGCGGAAGCCTTTTGCCCCAGCCAGAAAACGGCTTGCTTGCGGACGTCCAGACTCGCGTCCTGTCTGGCGATCCGGATCAGCTCCTCAACGGCTTCTTTTTGCCGGCTCAACTGCAGGGCGAAAACGATCTGCTTTTTGACGGAATCGCTTTTTTCCTTGGCGAAGATGTCTTTGAGATCGGCCAGGCTTTTCGCGTCGCCGTAATTTCCCAGCCAGAAAATGGCGCTTTCTCTGATTTTGTTGTCGTCCGATCCGATGGCGATTTTCTTGAGGAACGCATACGCCCGGGGATCCTGATGGCAGCCGACGGCGAAGATCACGTTTTTTTGAAGCGATGATGCGCCTTTGGCCGCGTCGAAGGATCTTTCCAGGAACGAAACGCTCTCCGTGTTATCCGCCCGGCCGAGCCAAAACACGGCGGCCTCGGCAAAATCATAGGTCTGGTCGTTATCGAGGATAGCGACGTCCAGGATCTCCCCGTTCTTGGAGGCGTCGTAGAGGATGAGAAGGGCGGCCGGCGAGGAAGCGTCTTTTGTGTCCGTTTCCGTTCCGACCTGGTTCCATCCACGGCCTTTTTCCTCGATCTTGATCTTGGACTCTTTGGGGCTGACGACATACCCCTCTCCGGCGCCATAGGAGTTTCCCCTGCGGATCTTGTGCCGGCTCAGGAACTCATAGGCCGCGAAATAGATCTTTCCGCCGCCGGATTTCTGGAATTCCGTCCGGGCCGATTCCAGCTTTTTGTCGAGAGAGACGCTTTGTCCGCTCAAGTCCCGGACCTTGCCGCTCAGAAACGCCGGTTTTTCCTCCGCCGCTAAAACGGCGCCGAACAGGGTGATAAAAAGGAGCGATCCCGCGATCGCTCCACTCCAGATGGCTTTTGACGTGATGTTTTTCACTGCTGCCCGTCCATCCCGTCATTTATCCAGGATTTCCTTGAGGAACTTGATCGCCTCCTCGCTCTTCGATTGGCCGAGCCAGAAGACGATCTGTTTTTTCATTTCAAAGTCTTTTTCCTTGCGGGCGATGTCGATCAGCGTCTGGACGGCCTTGGGGCTCTTGTTCTGGGCGATGGAAAAGATGACCTGTTGTTTGAGCTTCGCGTTGTCCGTTTGAGAATAGACATCCAGGAGGACGGCCAGGACCTCATCTCCCTTTCTCTGCGACAGCCAGAAGACGGCGCGTTCCCGGGCTATGGGGTCTTTGTCGTTTTTAGCGATTTCTATTATCTTGGCCCCGGCCTTCTCGTTCTTGCTCTGAGCAAAGCCCATGATCAGGTTCTCTTTGAGCTTCGAGTCGGCGGCCGCGGCGTCGTAGATCTTCAACAAGGCGGCCAGGCTCTCGTCGTCGTGCCTCTGCCCGAGCCAAAAAACGGCCGTCTGCCGGATTTTGTCCGAGGGATCTTTCGTGGCCAGCTCGGCGAGGATCGGAACGACCTTTGGATCTCTAGACTGGCTGAGGACGAAAAGCGCCTTTTCCTTGAGTTCCGGTTTTTGCTCCTCCCGGACCATTTTCTCGAGGATCGGGAAGGCTTTCTCTCTGTCCATCTGCATGAGCGCATCCAAAGCGACGAGCTTCAGTTCCGTATCGGGGTCGGTCTTTTTCTGGTTCCAGTACAGTTTCGTATCGGCGTCGGTCTTTTTCTGGTTCCAGCCGCTGCCCGCCACGCCGCCACTCACGCCTTCGGCAACGCCGCCCGCCAGACTTTCGTCGATGTATTTCTGGTAACCGGACAGGCCCTTGTTGGCCAGTCCTTCGGCGATCTCGAGCCGAAGGAGCTTGGCGTCCCTGGCCCATGTACTTTCCGGCATCTTTTGGAGAAGCACATTCAGCTCTTCGATCGCCATTTCCTTATTCTTGAACTGCAGTTTCATGTCCTCGAGCGAATTGGCGAATCGGTCCATGCTGTAGCCGAGCCAGTAGAGGGATTCTCCGTAATAGCCGCTTTTGCCGTTTTCGGCCGCGATCTTCCGGCAGGCTTCGATGGCCGTTTTCCAGTCCTTGAGGCTGATGGCTTTTTTGGCCTGGTCATAGGCTAGCTGGATCTGTTCCTTGGCTCTGTCGATCGTTTCCTTTGTCTTGTCGGCGTCTTTGACCTGCGCCGAGGCCATGTTTCCGAAGATCAGGCCGAAAGCAAGGATGACGAAGATCGTTTTCATGGTTTTCATGGGTATTCCTCCTAGATCTTTTTCAAGATTTCCAATTTAAAAAGGATATCCCGCCGCTCGATCAGATCTCTGATCTGGGCCGGGGATTGAGCGTCTTGCGCTCCCTGGTTCGTGATTTCCCTGAGGACGACGTCGATATCGTCTAAAAGATCGGCCGCTGCCGGGTCCTTTTCCGCGAGTTTTCTTTTCAAGAGAAGGTTTTGAAGAATGAGTCCGCGGAGAACATTTTCGTCGACGGCGATCCTTTGCCCGGCCTTCTCGCCCGGTTCGAAATGGGCGTAATCGACAAGGATCGGCTTGAGGTCGTCGAGGTGCGCGGCGAAGGCCGGCCGGATGCCGTTGGGGGAAGAGGAGGAATCCGGAGTCGTCCGGGCCGCGATGGCGGCCGGCGGGGAAGAAGGAGCGAGGCCGTATTTTCCGATGAGGATCCCGGCGATCAAGACCAGGGTGAGGACCGATCCGGCGAAGACCCACCGCCGGCCGGGCAGACCGAAGAAACGGCGGTTCGAGGGCGGGCGCGACAGGCCGCCCTGGATGCCGCGCCACGCTTTTTCCCAATCCGCGGCCGGCGCTTCGGCGGGCCGGTTGTCATCGAGCAGGCTGAAGACTTTTTTTGTCAGGGCCAGCTCTTCCGAACAGGCGCGGCAGCGCTGGATGTGATCGTGGAGTCCGGCCTTTTCGGCGTCTCCGAGCTCGCCGTAGAGATCGAGAATGATCAGGCCTTTAGCTGTGTCACACTTCATAGCCGTCCTCCATGACGAACCGTTTGAGCCGTTTTTTGAGCGTCTCGACGGCCCGAAAAAGATGTTTTTTTATGCTTCCCTCGGTCGATTCCATGTGTTCCGCGATCTCCCGGATGCTGTATTCCTGATAGTGCCGCAGAGTGAAAATCATGCGCTGCTTTGGGGATAAGTCGTTCAAAGCGCTATCGATCCGTTCGCGAATTTCCCTATTCCGCGCCGTCCGCTCGGGATCGGAAGAGTTCGATGGGTCCGGCATATCGGCCACGTCCCCGACGGCAGTGACGGGCATCCCCTTGACCCTGTTTCTCCGCAGGGCGTCGATACTGGCGTTTATGCAGATCTTGTTGAGCCAGCAGGAGAAATTCAGGCCTTTATCCGGGTTGTAGCGGGACAGGGAATGATAAGCCTTGATGAACGTTTCCTGCAGGACATCTTCGGCGTCCGCCCGGTTTCGGAGATACCGATAGGCCAGTGACAAAACCCGCTGTCGATGCCCGTCATAAAGGGCGCGTAAGGCTCCGGGATCCCCTTCCCTGGCCAGTTGGATGGACTTTTCTTCTTCCATGATCCTGTCTATCTATGAAAACGAACGGAAAGGCCCTTTCGTTGACACGCATTTTATCACTAATTCCATAGCGTGGCATGATTCCCGGTTCCTTGAATTCGGGGCGCGCATGGGGAAATAAGTGTAAGGAAATAGGTATTGTGTCTCCTTATTTCTTATGATAAAAGTTGAGCGTGAAGAGTTCTACGCTGGACCCGGGAATCCGGGAGGTTTTCATCGAGATCGTCGGCCGGAAAAATTCCATTACCGAGCCCGACGGAATGGTCGATTACAGCCACGACGAGTTCTCGCTTCGCGATATCGGCCGGATGCCGGAACTCGTCTTGAAACCGCAGTCCTCCTTTCAGGTGGCGGCGATCCTTGAAGTCGCCGATCGCGAGAGAATTCCCGTGACGCCCCGCGGCGGGGCGACGGGACTATGCGGCGGGTGCGTTCCGGCGCCGGGCGGCATCGTCCTCTCCCTCGAGCGCATGAACCGGGTCCTCGAAATCGACATTGCCAACCAGATGGCCGTGGTCGAAGCGGGGCTGACCCTCGGGCAATTCGAACAGGCCGTCGAGGATGCGGGGTTCTATTTCCCACCTCACCCTGGAGACGAGAGCGCCATGATCGGCGGCATGATTGCCACGAACGCCGGCGGGAGCCGGGCCGTGAAATACGGCGTCCTTCGTAATTATGTCCGCGGGCTGGAGATCGTGACGGCGCAGGGCGATATCCTCGACCTCGGCGGCAAGCTCATCAAGAACAGCACGGGCTATAACCTGCTCCATCTCATGATCGGCTCGGAAGGGACCCTGGCGATCGTGACCAAGGCCGTCATTCAATTCCTGGCTAAGCCTCCCATGACGCGCTCGCTCATCGTTCCCTTCGACGAGCTTGATGCCGCGATCGAGACCGTCCCGCTTCTCCTCAAGAACATCCTGCCCATCGCCCTGGAATTCATGCCCTGCGACGTGATCATGATCTCGGCGGATCGTCTCCGGAAGTCATGGCCTTGTTCCCTGGGTGAAACGCACCTCCTGATCATTCTCGACGCGGCGGACGAAGACGAAATGGACCGTCTCTCGCAGAGCGCGGCCGCGATCGCGCTCGATCATGGGGCGCTGGACGTTTTCATCGCCGACACCCCCAAAAAACAGGCTGACGTCCTGGACATCCGGAGCAAGATTTACGAGGCCATCAAGCAGGATACCATCGAGATTCTGGACGTCTGCGTCCCGCGGGGACAGATCGCGGCCCACGTCAAGCGCGTCCGCGCGATCGCCGCGAAATACGGGCTCTGGCTGCCGACGTTCGGCCACGCCGGCGACGGGAACGTCCATACGCACATCATGAAGGCCCGCTGTGAAAACGGCCGGATCGTCCCGGTCCCTGAGTCCGAATGGCGGGGAGCGTTCGACAAGATCCGCGAGGAGATTTATGAGGACGGCCTCGCCCGCGGAGGCGTCATTTCGGGGGAGCACGGCATCGGGCTGGTCAAAAAGAAATATCTCTCCCGCAGCCTGTCGCCGGAGCACATCGGCCTCATGAGGGGAATCAAGAGGGCGTTCGATCCGAACGGCATCTTGAACCCCGGCAAGATCTTCGATTAAGATAGGAATCGGACTTCCGAAGCCGGAGGTCCGACCCCAAGATCATCGAGGAGGGGCACACATGGAACGCATCACCGAAATTTTCGTCCTTCTGGACGACAAGCCGTCAACGCTGGGAAATCTCTGCACCTACCTGGCCGAAGAGGAGATCAATATCGAGGCCATCGGCGTTTTCCAGGAGACGGCCAAGATCTACGTCAAGAACCTCAATAAGGCCGTCAAAGCGCTGTCCAAACACGAAGAATACGCGAATCATGAGCTTCGGGACGTGCTGCTCGTGGACCTCGAGAACAAGCCCGGCGCCCTGGCGGAGTTGACGAGCAAGCTTGGAGACGAGGGGATCAATATCGATTATTGCTATGGAACGCTCAGCCGCAGAGGGGATACCCAGTCCGTCATCTTGGACGTTTCCAATATCGACCGGGCCGAACAGATCCTGAAAGGCTGAGGCGCTGAAAGATCCCTGTCTTTTTTTTATTTCAAATGAAGGGAGATCGAGCATGAAAGAATTCCGCCTTCGCGCGTCCATGGGGAGCCTTGCCCTCGCCGTCCTGCTTCTGGCTCCTTCCATCTTCGCCCAGAAACCTTTCTCCATCGAGCAGGTGTTGAGCGCTCCCATCCCCTTGGAACTGGTCTCCGCAAAAAAGGCCGACCGCATCGCCTGGATCGAGTTCGAACAGGGACAGCGTAACGTTTATACCGCCGCGGCTCCGGACTTCAAGCCTGTCCGTCTGACCGATTTTGCCGCGGACGACGGGACCGAGACAAAAAGCCTGGCGATTTCGGACGACGGCGCCGTCGTGATCTTCGTCCGCGGTTCGGACCCGAACCGGGAAGGCTGGAACGCCAATCCCTCGACGTTCCCCGACGGCAGCGAACAGGCGATCTGGGCGGTCCGGACGAATGAGAGAAAGCCTTTTCGCTTGACCGCGGCAAGGGGGCCGGAGCTCTCTCCGGACGGGCAATGGGTGCTGTTCGTGAAAGACGGCCAGATCTACGAAGTTCCCGTCCGGGAGCCGGGCAGGAAATTGAAAAGTCCGGCCGGCGTCGGGGCCGGTCCGGAGCTCGATGAGCGCTATCCGCTGTTCCGCGCGTGGGGCACGAACGCCGATCCGCGCTGGTCGCCCGACGGCAGGAAGATTGCCTTCGTCAGCGACCGGAAGGATCATGGTTTCATCGGTATCTACGAGCATACCAGCCGCAGGATCACGTATATAGCGCCTTCGGTCGATAAGGATACCAGCCCGGCTTGGTCTCCCGATGGCAGAAAGATCGCCTTCATCCGCCGGCCGGGCTCGACGTTTTCCCAGATCACCGCCGCGGCTCTCGCCACGGTCGCCGCGGGGCGGGGTCAGTTTCCGGCGAGACCCGCGGTCCCGGCCGCGCCTCCGGCGAAAGAAGAGGCGGTGCCGAAGATCGCTTCGAGTCCGGGATTCCAATCGGCGAAATTCGAGGACGGGCATGTCCTCGCCTTTTTGGTTTTCGATTTGGAGTCGGGAAAAACCGAAGAGGTTTGGCGCGATCCGCTCGACGATGCCTCCTTCCGGGCGATCAGGGAAATCCAATGGGAGGCAGATCATCTGGTCTTCCGGCTCGAACGCAATAACTGGCAGCATTATTATTCCGTGCCGGCAACCGGCGGGCCCGATACGGCGCCGGTCGACATCACTCCGGGGGAGGGAGAAGCGGAGACCATCGGATTTTCGGCGGACGGTAAAAGCCTTTTCTACAGCTCGAACGCCGGCGACATCGACCGCCGGGATCTCTGGCGTACGCCGACGGCGGGAGGGCCGTCCGTCCAGATCACCACGGGCGATGGGATCGAGACATCGCCCGCGCCGCTCGCTTCCGGTGCCAAAGTCGCCATCATGTACGCGGACGCGAAGCGCCCGCTCTCGATCGCCGTCGTCGAGACGCAAGACGGGAAGACCGATATCATCACGAAACTTCCCGCCGGCTTTCCCCTCGAAGACCATGTCGTCCCGGAACAGATCATCCTCACGGCCGAGGACGGCCTGAAGTTCCATACCCAGCTCTTCCTGCCGAAGGACATCCGTCCCGGCGAACAGCGGGCGGCGATCCTCTTCACCCACGGCGGTCCCGGCCGCCAGATGCTGCTCGGCTACCACTACATGTTCTTCTATCACCTGGCCTATGCCGTCAATCAGTATTTCGCCGCCAAGGGTTATGTCGTCATCTCGGTGAATTACCGCTCCGGCATCGGCTACGGCCGGGATTTTCGCATGGCTGCCAACCGCGGCCAGGGCGGCTCCTCCGAGTATCAGGACATCTATGCCGCGGCAAAATATCTCCAGTCGCGGCCCGACGTGGATCCGAAGCGGATCGGGTTGTGGGGCTTGTCTTACGGCGGCCTGCTCACCGCGATGGGTCTCTCGCGCAACTCGGACCTCTTCGCCGCCGGCGTGGACATCGCCGGCGTTCACCTCTGGGGGAACTCGCTGGACACCAACAACGTCGCGTTCAAATCGTCGGTGGTCGCCACGGTGGACAAGTGGACGTCGCCCGTGCTGCTGGTCCAGGGCGATGACGATCGCAACGTGGAGTTCTCGCAGTTGACCGGACTCGTGCAGCTATTGCGGGCGCGGAACATCTATCATGAGCTCATTGTCTATCCCGATGAAGTGCACGACTTCCTGGTCTTCCGTAAATGGCTGCGCACGTTCAATGCGGCCGACGACTTCTTCGGCCGCTTCCTCAAGAAATGACGATCCGTCAAGGGACGAGCCTTCGCGGCGGAAGTGGACCCCCGGGCAAAGCCCGGGGCCCCAGCCGCCGTCGATTCACCAAAAGGAGATCGCATGAAAAAAAGGATTTGCGGCAGGATTTGGCCCGCGGTGCTGCTCCTCGTCTTCGGAGCGACTTCCGCGGCCTCGTATGAGATCAAAGACCTGATCCGGGAGGCCGTCTCCATTCCCTCGGTCCTGGGAAACGAGGAGGCGCTGGCCGCCAAGATCATGTCCTATCTTCCGAAAAACGCCGTGGAAAAGGACAATCTCGGGAGCCTCTATGCCCGTCTCGGGTCGGGGGATAAAAGCCTCGCGATCCTGGCGGCCCTGGATGAGTACGGCTGGTTCGTGAGCGGCATCACCCCGGACGGATATTTGCGCTTGGACCGCTCCTCCCAGCCGCATCCGAATTTCGATAATTATCTGCTCGGCCATCCGGTGGTCATATCCACGCAGAAAGGGCTTCTCTACGGGATCGTCGTCCAGCCGGCCATGCATTTGCTCACGCGCGAGCGGCGCGAAGAGCTCAAAAACTTCTCCCTCGACCTCGCTTATGTGGACATCGGCGTCCGGTCGGAGGACGAGGCCAGGAAAAAAGGCGTCGAGAACCTCGACGCCGTGACGCTCTGGCCCGAGATCAGCACCCTGGCCAATGACAGGTGGGCCGGCCCGTCGCTTGGCCAGAAAGCCTCATGCGCGCTGCTTCTGGAGCTGGCCGACGAGCTGGGCAAGGCGAAACTCTCCAAGGAAATCGTCCTCGCCTGGATGGCCCAGTCGAAATATCCCACCCGTTCGGGGGGCGCCAGGTCCTCGCTCGGCGCTATCCGCGCCAAAAAGACGCTCCAGCCCAAGGCGGCGATCCTTATCGACGGCGTTCCCGCCGAACGGAGTGAACAGGGACCGGCCCTCGGCAAAGGCCCCGTCCTCATCCTGCCGAAGGACGGCGCGCCGAAGCTCAAAGACGCCGTGGAAGCTGTCGCCCGTGAGAACAAGATCCCGCTTCAATACCAGTCGGGCGTGGATTCCGCTCTCTTGAGCGGCTTGGCCGGAGACGGGACCGAGGCCCTCATGCTGGCGCTGCCGGTCAAATTCGCGCAGACGCCGTCGGAAATCATCGATCTTAAAGACGTTCAGTTCTTAAAAACGCTGGTCTTCCAACTGGCTCAATCCGGGAGGATCAAATGAGAAAAACAGCTTTTATCATCATTTTGTCGGCGTTGACCTTGAACCTCGCGGTTTCGGCCCAGCAGAACGTGCCCACCGCTTCGAGCTGGGATCTCCTCCGAAAGATCGTCCTCGTGCCGGGCCTCTCCAGCCAGGAAGGGAAAGTCGCGGATTTTGTCCAGTCCGTCCTGCCGTCGTCGCTCAAAGTCCAGAGGGACGCGAAGTCCAACGTCTGGTTCACGGTCGGGTCGGGGAATCCGCATATTCTCATCGTGGCCCATCTGGACGAACTGGGATTCGTTGTCGATAAACTCACCCCGCAGGGAACCGTCATGCTGAAGGCGCGGGGCGGACTGCTGCCCCAAACTTGCGAAGCCCGGCCGTTTATCATCTATACGGCTAAAGGACCGGTCGAGGGCATCATCCAGCCCAAGCCGGATTACTATCAGGGCCCGACCGCGGCCGCCGCTCCCACGCGGACATCGGCCCCCCAGGCGTCGACGCAAAATCCTCCTCAAGGCCAGCCCGCGCCTCAGCGCGGCACCGTTCCGGCATCGACTCCGGCTCAGAAGCCGGCCGCGCAGCCCGCTCAGACAAAACTTGCCGCGCAGGCTCCGGCCCAGAACCCCGTCCAGGCGCAAGCCGCCGCCGATATCTTTGAAGTCTATCTCGGGGTTTCCACGGAAAAGGAAGTCCGCGATCTCGGCGTCGCCGAGGGCGACCAGGTTCTCTTCAAAAAGAGAATCGTGGATCTCTCCCCTGACATCTTGGCCACGCGCGCGGTGGATGACCGGGCCGGCTGCGCCGCTTTGCTGGCCGTCGCGCTCCAGTTCGACTGGTCGAAAATCAAAACGAAGACGGTCACCTTTGCCTGGGACGTGGAAGAGGAGATCGGCCTCTACGGCGCCCAGGCGCTGGCCAAGGTCATGAAGCCCGATTATGTCTTTGCCGTCGACACGTTCGTCTCTTCGGATTCGCCTCTCGAGAACAAGCGGTTCGCCGATGCGGTGCTCGGCAAGGGGGCCGTGCTTCGCTCGATCGACACGAGCAACGTCACGCCCAAGACCGAGATCTTCAAGGTCGCGAAAATCGCCGAGGCGCATAAAATTCCGATCCAGATCAGGAATTCGCGAGGCGGAAACGACGGCTCGGTCTTCGTCGCCGACGGCGCCGTGGATATCCCGCTGTCATGGGCCGGGACCTCCGCCCATTCCTTCATCGAGAAGATCGTCAAGAGCGATCTCGAAGGCTTGACCAGCCTTATCGCGGCCATCGTCGAGGAGTGGAAGTAGTTCATTTAGAGAAGAAAAAGGGGCTGCCGGAAGGCGGCCCCTTTTTTTATGGACGGTGAGCCCGCCGCCCGGAAGAGACGGCTCGCTCTCGGTTTTGAGCTTATTTTTCCTCTTTATCCGGATACAATAGCCCGTTCAGCAGGAACTTGTACGTGCCGTGGGACTGGGCGCGGTTCTGGCTGCGGATGCCGATGAGGACGATATGCCCCTCCTTGTATTTCGTATCCACGACCACTGCTTTGCGGGCGATGACGTCCTCGCCGACAAGCCAGCCGCTCATGAGAACGCCGTCCTCGGGATAGCTCGCGACGACCTTCCGGTCCCATTCGAAGCCGGGCGAGGACGTGTCCAGGGCCAGGCTGTTGACGAACATCGCCCCGGCTTCCTTGGGCATGCCGTAGCCGATTGGCGTCTCGTTGTCCACGAGGATCTTCAGGACCGAGCTCGGGCAGAAGAATTTCGTCCGGTCCACGCTCTGGAGGGCATTGCGGGCCGGGATTTCGAATTCACTGAAAGCCAGGGTGCAGGCCTGGTTGAGCAGGACGATCGTGCCGCCTTTCTCGACGAACGCTTTCAGCGCGTCCACGCCTTCCTGCCCGATTCCGCCTTCATATTCCGGAGGGGTCGTCGAGCTCGTCGGCCGCTGAGCTGCTGCGGCCGGCCCGCCGCCCGCGGCTCCGCCCGGTCCACCGGCTCCGCCCGGCCCGCCGGCGCCGCGCGTTCCCGATTTGATCATGGCCCCGTTCTCGTCGGCGAAAACGATGACGTCGTAGTCGGCTTTGATGTCCGTTTTCTTCTCTTTCGTGCCCTTGAAATAGTCGTTGTGGAGGGTCGTATAGGGAATGCCCAGATCGTCGAACATGTACCGGGTCCAACCTTCGTCCATGTTGCCGCGCCATGACTGGTAGAGACCGACGCGGTGGAACTTGAGCGGGGCTTTAGCGATGTCCGCGGCGTCGTCGAGATCGATGACGGAAAGGTGATATTTGGCCTGAAGGCCGGGGAGCGCTTTTTTGATATCGGGCCCGTTCTTGACGATGAAGCTTCCGGCCGGAATATCATAGTCTTTCTTGGCGATTCTGGCCTTGGTTCGCCAGACTTCGGCTTTGGCGTCCTTCAAAAGGGCGAAGACGATCGGATATGAGGCGTTGATCTGTGAGCCCAGGACGATATACGCGCCGTTCCCTTGCCCCGCCGGAACCTGCGGATAGGGAACCTTGTCGATTTTTTCGAGCTTGGCCTCGAACGGTTCTTTGACCTGGTCGCAGGCGACGCCCATCTGGATGGGGAGCGTCCAGCCGGCATTGTCGTAAGGCGGTTGGGGAGGGCCGCCGGGGTATTCCCGCATATCGGGATATTTCTGTTTTTCCAGGATCGCCCAGGCGTAGGCCTTGTAGGGCTGGGCCATTTTCACGACGAAGGAGCCGGCCGGATAGTATTTATCGCCGGCGATGAAATCGGCCTTGGCCTGATAGATCTCGATGCCGCCCAGCTGCAGGACGTCGATCATCTTGAGCATGGTCGGGTAATCGTGTTGTTTCGCGGAGATGACGAAGGCGTAGGGCTGGTTCTTGTCCACTTTCTCGACCGCGGTCTTGTTCATCATATAGAAATTGAAGAGAAGGTCTTCCTTGTTGAGCGCGGCGGTCTTGACCAGGCTCTGGGACAGGACGAGCTCGTAGTCGACGATGTCCCGCAGGCGCCACCAGCCGCCCGGCCAGGGATCGACGAAATCCATCATTTTTTCGTTGAAAGATTTCGGGATCTCGGTCGGCTCGATGTAGATGGGAGTGGCCAGGCGGACCGAAGCCGCCTCGCTCAGGATGCCGATGACATTGTGCAGCCAGGGTGTGTCGTCGCAGGCGCCGATGTACCAGCCGGTATAGCTCCGGCCGTTGACGACGCCGCTCATCCCGTTCTTTTGCAGGTCGTAGGCCATAGCCGTTCCCATGAGGTTGACCGTCCGCCAGACGAGCGGCTGGATGTTGGGAAGCGGCGGGTCCATCAGCGGCGGGATGAAGAGCCGGGCGCCGTTGGAACCTTGCTGATGTTCGTCGATGTGGACCTGGGGCAGCCAGTCGTAATAAAGGACCTTGGTGATTGCCTTGGTTTCGGCGAGGTTGATCATGTAGTAATCGCGGTTGTCGTCGTGGCCGGCGTAATAATGATAGAGGAAGGGCATGCTGCCGCTTTCGTATTTGGTTCCCAAGTATTTTTTGTACCAGTCCACGACCATCTGGATGCCGTCCGGGTTGTGCGTCGGACAGAGCAGGACGATGACGTCGCTTAAGACCTTTTTGGCGTCGAACGGTGTCTTGCCCGTGACCAGGTCATAGGCCAGCTCCATGGACATCTGCGACGCGGCGATCTCCGTGGAGTGGAGGCTGCAGGTGATCAGGACGATCGCCTTGCCTTCCTTGGCCAGTTTCCTGGCGTCTTCGACGGACAGCGTTCGCGGGTCGCGCAATTTCTTGATGATCTCGCGATAAGCGTCGAGCTTGGCCATGTTCTCTTCCGAGGTGATCACGGCCATGATCATGGGCTTTTTCATCGTGCTTTCGCCGATGGTCAGGAGCTTGAGCTTTTTCGGCGCTTCTTGAGAGAGTTTTTCGAAGTAAGCCTTGATCTGGTTGTAATCGGCGAGCTTCCGGTCCGCGCCGACCTTGAAGCCCAGGAACGCCTCGGGCGTCGTCTGGGCGGCGAGGAATCCGGCTACGACAAGAAAGGCCAGCGATCCGAACATCAGGTTTTTCAGTCCTTTTGTCATGCGAACCTCCTTGAAGAATGCGGGAAATGTCTTTCTATCATTTGGGTTGGAGCAAGTCAAGAAACGCTCGGACTATTTGGCGAAAAAACACGCCGCCCGCGCGCCCGGCGAGCGCGTGCGCGGCTCGGCCTCGGGGTTCGCTCCCCGCCGCGTTCGCGCAGCGGGACCGTGCTCGCTCACCCCTCGGACGGTTTTTTCGCCAAATAGTCCTCGCTGGGGATTGAGCGGTGGCGAGGAAACCGGCTCTGGCGTCGGCTCGCTCCCTGCTTCGTTAGGCGAAGCAGGGCCGTGCCCGCTCACCCCCCCCGGACGGTTTTTTCGCCAAATAGTCCTCGCTGGCTGTCGGCCGGTGGCGCAAAAACACGGCGCCCGCTTATCATTCGTCATGGGCTTCGAGACGGATCTCCTGGCCCGGTCGGGTCTCGAGCTCGATGAGCTTTTCGCTGGGACGCCGCCAGAGTCCGTCGACTGTGAAGGCGAACTCGAAGGGGTTCAGGAGCTTCAGTTTGCCGCCTTTCTCCGAAACGATGCGGACTTCCATCACCTGGCCGTTCGTCTTCTTGGCCGAGACGAGGAACGCTCCCTGGGCCCGGAGGTCGTTGAACGATATATCTTTCCATGAATCCGGAACAGCGGGGAAGAGGTGGATGACGCCGGTGTGGCTTTGGAGGAGCATTTCCTGGAGGCCGGCCGCGAAGGCAAAATTGCCCTCGAGCGTGAACGGCCGGTACGTGAATTTCGATTTGCCCGTGCCGGACTGGTCGCCGTTGACGTGAAAGCTGTTGGGGAGGCAGAAACAGGCGGCGAAGATCTTGAGCGCCTGGGCCGCCCCGTCGCCGTCGAAGGCCCGGGCCTTCAAGTTCCCCAGCCAGCTGTACGAGTAGCCGCACCACAAATCCGGACCGATCTTGTCGAGCGTGGCGAGGGTGTTTTTGATGACCGCTTGGTCGCTCGGGCCGTGCGACCAATCGATGAGGCCGAAGGGATGGAAGGCCATAAGATGGGAAAAATGGCGGTGAGATTCGGCGTAGGGAACGCCCGGAGCGAACATCAAGCCGAGCTTCGGATCCACGGCGAAATCGGGCCATTCGCCGAGAATCGTCTTCCATTTTTTCGCCTCTCCCGTCCGGCCGAGTTCCGCGGCCAGTTCGGCCGCCGTCTGGAATGTCCATTTGATGAGGGCCAGGTCGAAGTTCGTGGTCTCGGCGAACCAGGCCTTCGCGCTGTTATCGAAGATCTCCGGGCTTGAGCTCGCCGGGAGCCTGCGCCGGCCGCGCTCGTCGCGCCGCGATAATTCGTCGAGATGCACGGCGACATCCATGATCCAGGGATAGGCCCGGTCCTCGAGGAACTTCCGGTCCATGCTGTAGCGCCAGTGCAGGTAGAAATGCTGGGCCAGCCACGCTCCGACCGTGGGGCCGAACGAATACTGGATCCAGCCGCCCATCGGTTCGCCGGCGAGCGTCGAGACGCCGGGAACGTTCAATCCGTTTGTTTCAAAATAGGCTTTCGTGTACTTCTTGAATACGGGCCGCAGCTCCCAGAGCCAATCCAGAAAGCCCAGCCCTTCCTCGAGATGATTGGCGGAGTAACAGGGCCAATAGCTGAGCTGCGTGTTCAGGTCGTGATGGAAATCGCCTTTCCATGGAGGGAGCTTTCCGTTGTCGGCGGTCCAGACGGCCTGCAGGGAAATGGGGGGCGCGCCGCGCCGGGCGGCGGAGCCGAATTTATATTGTTCGAGGACCCATTGCTTTTCGAGGACATCGTCCGGCACGGTTACGGAAGAACGGGACCAGAAATTCCTCCACCACGCGGCGTGTTCGTCGAAATTCACGGAGAATCCCCGGGCGAGCTCGGACCTGACGATGGCTTCCGCGGACGATTCTTTTTTATCGTCCGAAAATTTCGAGCTGATGCTCCAGACGCCTTCGATATCGCCCGCCCCGCTCCGCTTCCAGGCGACGGCGATGTCGTAATAGAATTCGCCCCATCCTTTTTGATGATAGGTCAGGAGGTCGGCGGCCGGCCGGACCCGCCCCTGTTCATAACCCAATCTTCTCAGGCCTTGACCCGTGACGGGATTTAAGTCGCCGCCGTCTTCGGCAGCCTGGTAGAGAGGCATGATCAGATTGGGCGCAATATCCTTCCCGGCGCCCTTGATCCGGAACCAGCCCATGGGTTTGGTCGCGTGGACAAACGTCTCGAGCGACTCTCCTCCCGGCCATTGGATGCGACAAACGGCTTCGCTGACGAACAGCCGGACGCTTTCCGGAGAACCGAAAGCGGCGAGATCGAATTCCAGGGCGCCTGCCGGGATTTTCGAGGGCGCGGGATCGGCGTCATAAGGTTTATCGAACTTGTCCTGGACGGGCTTGTAGTCGTTCTTCTTCCACTGCTCGACCACCCAGCGGAATTTCCATTCAGGTGCGCTCAAATTCGGTACGGGGCGCAGATCCCAAAGATCGGCCCGGTCGAGCGATAACCGCAGCTTCGCCCCCTTCTGCCAGACTAGAGCTCCGACCATTCCGTTGCCCAGGGGGACGGCTTCGTCCCAGGTCTTGGCCGGCGAGCGAAAAACGAGATCATGGGACGACGGCTGAGGCCGGATCTCGGCGGCGCACGGACTCGCCGCCATCCCCAGAAAAGCGAGGAAGAAAATGGAAAGAAGAGTCTTTTTCATGGAGCCAGTGTAATGAAATCCCGACCCGCTGGCAACGCCGGGGCGGTCCGGACCCAGTTTACGGAGAGGTTTTTCGCGGGGAAACTTAACACCGGCGGGATCTTCGTGCTATGATTAAGCTTCCAAGGAGAACCGATCATGCCAAGAGCTCTTGTCTGCTACTATTCCAAGACGGGAAATACCGAAAAGATGGCGATCAGGATCGCGGATGCCCTCCGCAAGAATGACCTGGAAACCGATCTCAAAAAGGTCGAAGCCACGGCTCCCGGCGACCTCCTCCATTATGATTGCCTGGTCTTCGGCTCGCCGACGTATTACGGGACCATGGCCTGGCCTCTGAAAAAGCTTCTGGACGAGAGCGTCAAATTCCACGGCAAGCTCAAAGGGCGTGTAGGCGGGGCGTTCGCCTCGTCGGGCAATATCGCCGGAGGCAACGAGACTACGGTCCTGGATATCCTGAATGCCCTTCTGATCCACGGCCTGATCATCCAAGGAGAACCCCGCGGAGACCACTATGGCCCGGTGTCCATCGGCCGTCCGGACCAACGGTCGCTCAAATCCTGCGATATCTATGCGAAAGACCTGGCGGCCCTGGCGATAAAACTGTTCAGCTGAGCCTCGACGCCGCGTTTTGCGTCCGGGGGTTTCAGCCGCTCTTGGCTTTTCAAAGGGAATATGATAAAAAATAGGCCGCATCCGGACTCGGCCTTCAAGGAAAGGAAAGCGCCATGAAAAGAGAGATCAAGAAGAAGCTCAAAGAAGACGAATTCGTCTCGGGCATGAACGCGTTTATGCGGTTCGTCAAGACATGGGAGCGGGAAATCATCATCGCCGCCGCAGCCGCGGCGGTTGTGCTGCTCCTGTTCTTCGGTTTTCAGTTCCTGAAGGCCCAGCAAGTGAAAAAAGAAAGCGGGACGGTCGGAGAGATCCTGGACATCCGGGCCGACCTCGCCAAAAACCCGGAGAACGTCGCCAAGCTCGAGCAAATGGCCGGCAATGGCAAATTTTCCAGGATCGCGTATATCAGCCTGGCGACCTATTGGATCGAACAGGGCCGGTCCGACAAGGCCCAGGACGCGTTGAGCAAGATCCAGGGCGGGGCCAAGGACTTCTTTTATTATCAGGCCCAGGACCTGGCCGCGCAGATCGCCGTCCTGAAGGGCGATTATGACCGGGCGATCGCCGTTTTGAAAAAGATCGAGGACGAGAAGCCGAAGGACTATCTTGTCGACGCCGTCCTCTTCCGACACGCCGAGGCCCTGGAGAAGAAAGGCGATATCCAGGAAGCCCTGAAACTTTATAAAAAGCTCCAAGAGGAATACGCCCAGAGCTATTATGGATACGACGCGTCGCTCAAGGTTAAGAAGCTCGAGGCCGTGAAATAGGCGGGACCGGTCGCTTGAAAATTCGAAAAAAAAGGCTATAATCTAATCTTTATTTCATTGAGGAGAATCATTCATGGCTTACAAGATCACGGAAGAATGTATCAACTGCGGCGCCTGCGAACCTGAGTGCCCCAATCAGGCGATCGCCGCGGGCGATACGATCTATGTCATCGATCCGGGCAAGTGCTCGGAATGCGTCGGGAGTTTTGAGCAGTCCCAATGCGCCGCGGTCTGCCCGGTCGATTCCTGCGTTCCCGATCCCGATCACAAGGAGAGCCGGGAAGCGCTCGAAGCCAAGCACAAGAAGCTCAAAGGCTGATATTTAGAAGGACTTCTTGAAAATAGGAGTGAGGGTCTCACTCCTATTTTTTTATAAGCCCATGGACGAGAATCGGATCGACGGAGGACTGGAGGCGCCGGGGCCTCAGGCGCCGCAGTCTCAGGTGCCGCGGACTTCCTGGCTCTTTGGGAAGAACCGGGCCTGGCTGAACGTCTCACTTTTTGTCCTGACGGCCTTATCGATTTTCTTCGTCGGCCTGAGTTGGAGCGCCAACTATAAGTATGCCGAAGAGATCAGCCGGGATCCGAATCTCGCGATGGATGCCGGGATGTTCAAGGATCCTCAGATCATCTTCCTGAGCGCGCTTTTCACCTTGGCCCTCATTCTGATCCTGCTCGGGCATGAGATGGGTCACTATCTAACCTGCCGCCGCTATCACCTCAAGGCCACTCTTCCTTATTTCATTCCCGCGCCCACGCTCCTGGGGACCATGGGCGCGTTCATCAGGATCAAGTCGCCGATCACCCGAAAACGCGAGCTCTTCGACGTCGGCATCGCCGGGCCCTTGATGAGCTTTGTCCTGTCGGTTCCGACGCTCGTCGCCGGGCTTTTCCTGACTTCGAAAAACTCCGTATACCTTTTGTCCAGGGAAGGAACCCTTTTCCTGGGCGATCCTCTTTTTCTCAAAGTCCTGGCGGCTTTTCGTTTCGGGAGCCTGGAACCGGGTAAAGCTATCGTCTATCATCCTCTCGTCTTCGCCGGATGGGCCGGCCTTCTCGTCACGGCGATGAACCTTTTTCCCATCGGCCAGCTCGACGGCGGACATATCGCTTACGCGATACTCGGTCCGCGGTCAAAATCCGTCGGCCGTATTTTTTTGGGCGTCTTCGTGGTCCTGGGCGTCTTGTTCTGGGCCGGCTGGCTCGTTTGGGCCGCGGCTATCCTGCTCATCGGCCTGAAACATCCTCCGACTTGGGACGCCGAGATGCCTTTGGGAACGAGGAGAAAGATCATGGGCGGTCTGGCGCTCGTTATTTTCATTCTGTCCTTTATTCCCGACCCCGTCCAAGGGTATAATGTGATCGACATCATAAAGCAATTATGGCCATGAATGCGAGAGAAAGTTATTCACAAATTCTGTGGAAAAAGTGTGGATAAGCGGACCGTCCTAACGCTAAATTGACGAAAATTGTTGAAGATACGACAGTTTGCACAAAATTTCGTCACGTCACATAACTTTATTATAATGAACAAGTTGTGAATTGGCTGAAAACAAATGAGTTGCAAATATGGAGCCTGAAGGAGAGGGGAAAACGATGGAAAACTCGTTCATCGGCGTCATCGAAGCCTTCAACAACCTGAAGGCAAGGTTCCAAACCGGGGAAATTTCCCGCCAGCAGTTCATCGACGAGATGAAAAAGCTGCGGATCAAGGACGACCAAGGTCACTTCTGGATGATCGGGGCCCAGACGGGCAAGTGGTATTTCTTCGACGGAAAGGATTGGATCCAGGCCGAGCCGCCGTCGCAGAAGGAGAAGAAAGCGATCTGCGTCTATTGCGGATTCGAAAATAAGCTGGAGTCGGCCGTCTGTGCCCGCTGCGGAGGGAACTTCGGCTCGGAACGGTCCACTTGTCCCAAATGCGGCGCCAAACTCCAAAAACCTTTGATGACTTGCCCGAATTGCAGAACGACCGGCTTCGGAAAGGAAATCTTTAGGGAAACAGGGACCATCGGCCAAGGACAAATCATCAATATCCGCCAAAAAAAAGGAACCTTTGCCTTGCGCTCGGTCCAGCTGTCGTCTTTGTTCCTGTTCGGCGGCGTCCTGGGCGTTCTCATCGGAGTCGTCGCCGGGGTTTTTGCCGGAGCCACGGGATATTTTTCGAAATATCTGACGTTTCTGCCGGCCTCGCTCGCCAATCTCCAGGGCAAGCTCTTCGGCGCCCTCATAGACGGGTTGTCGGGCGGGGTGATCGGATTTCTGGTTTTCGGCGTCCTCGCTTTCCTCAAGGGCGTGATCTTGAATTTCATTCTCTCCCTGATCGGAGGCCTCAAACTCCATTTGCAGATTCCGGCCCCGGAGCAAGAAAAGGAAATGAGGAACAAAGGATCCGAAGACAGGGAGAACGATCCTGAAGCTAGCGCTTGAGGGTCCGCTTGTTTCCCATCCGGGCCAAGGCATGGGCGATCTGTCCCACGGATAGAGATTCATCGTTCGGAGAATAACCAAGGGGTCTTAAAACTCTCAATCCCCTTTGTCTCAATCCTTCGGCGGCGAGCCGAAGCAGTTTCGCATTCAGAAAGACCCCTCCGCTGAGAACGACGATTTCGATCCCGTGTTCCTTCTTCGCCTTCAGTGCGACTTCGACGATGACGCGGGCCAGCGTGGCGTGGAATTTTCCGGAGATCCGGGACGGCGATAAGCCTCGCTCAAGGTCCGCCAAGAGGCTCCGGACAGTTTCCGCGAAGGAGATCAGAAAGGGCTTTTTTTCGCAAGTTATAAGAAAAGGATAGGGCCTTTTCTCGCGTCCCGAGGCTGTTGCTTCCAGCCGCATGGCCGCCTCGGCTTCGAACTCGTTCTCGATCGGGGCGGTGCCGAGGAGGGCGGAAACGGCATCGAACAACCGGCCGCAACTCGACGACAATGGAGAATGGATCCGGCCGTCCATCATGGCCTTCACCCCCCGGATTTTTCTTTCCTTGATGCTTCTGAGAGTTCCTAACCGAGGAACGCGGACAACCCCGGCTTCACGGAGATAGGCTAAGGCCATCCGCCACGGCTGCTTGGCCGCTAGGTCTCTGCCGGGCAGAGGGACGGGCTCGAAATGGGCGAACCTCTCGAAGGTTAGATAGTCGGCCAGAAGAAATTCTCCGCCCCAAGCCGTTCCGTCGGCGCCGTAGCCGAAGCCGTCCCAGGCGACGCCGAGAACCCTGGTTCCTGGAGAAATCCCATGTTCGATCATGCCGGCCAGGACATGCGCATGATGGTGCTGGACCTGAAGATGGGGAAGTCCGAGCTTTTTGGCATGGCGGGTCGAATGAAAGCCGGGATGGAGGTCCGTGACCACACAATCCGGCTTGAGGTCGAACAATTTCGTCAAATGGGCGATCGTCTCTTCGAAATAGATCCGGTTTTTGTATTCATCCAGGTCGCCCAGGAACTGGCTCGTGACGATATAGCCGTTTTTATATATGGAGACCGTGTCTTTGAGCTCGCCTCCCAAGGCCAGGATGGATCGGGAGGAGCGGAGCTCCGCCGGAACCTTCTGCGGATAAGGGACATAGCCGCGCGCTCTGCGGATAAAAAGCGGCGCCGCGTCCACGATCTTGAGCACGGAGTCGTCCGCTCTCATCGCGATCGGCCGGTCGTGGCCGAGGATGGCATCGCAGAGGCTCCGGATGCCTTCGTTCTCGTCTTTCATGATCGGGGCATCTTTCATGTTCGAACTAGTCGCCACGATAAGCTCGATATCCTCGAGCAAAAGATGATGCAACGGCGTAAAAGGAAGCATGAACCCTATGTCGTCGAGATTCGGGGCAATCCCGGGAATGTCCCTTTTCTTTTTCAGAAGGACGATCGGACGCCTTTCGGAGAGAAGGAATTTTCTCTCTTCGGGCGAGATCGGGGCGTATTTCTCGATGGTCCTCAGATCCCGGGCCATGAGGGCCAGAGGCTTTGTGCGCCGTTCCTTGATCCGACGCAGCCGGCGGACGGCCTTGAGATTCAGGGGGTCGCAGACGAGATGAAATCCGCCGAGCCCTTTGATCGCCAGGATTTTGCCTTGCCCGATGAGCGCGGCAGCCCGCTCGATTCCTCCCGGGATCTCCCGGCCCGTTTTCGCCTCGCGAAGCCGGACCGACGGGCCGCAGCGCGGACAGGCGATCGGCTGGGCGTGATAGCGCCTGTCGCGGGGATCGTCGTACTCGGCGGAACAGTCCGGGCACATCGGGAAGCCGGCCATCGTCGTGGAGGGACGGTCGTACGGCAGCTCCGTCACGATCGTGTAGCGGGGGCCGCAGTCGGTGCAGTTCGTGAATGGATAGCGGAACCGGCGGTCCTCGGGGTTCGCGATATCCTCGAGGCAGTTCGCGCAGGTCGAAATATCGGGAGAGACAAATACGAAACGCTTCCCTTTGCCGGACTTTTTGACCGTGAAATCCTGATGACCTTTGAAGCCCGCGCGCTCAGACGTCAAGCTCTCGATCCGGGCCAGAGGAGGTTTTTCGGCCGTGATCGCCTCGAGAAATTTTTTAAAGGAGGTTTTTCTTTCGGTCTCGATGTGGATCTCGACCCCGCGGCCGGCATTTTTGACCCAGCCTTTGTAGCCGAAACGTCCGGCGAGGCGATAAATGAAGGGCCTGAATCCGACGCCCTGGACGACGCCGAAGACCGTGATCCGGAGCGCTGAGCCGTTCATTTATTGATCGTGTCCCGCCGGCTGCAAATGCAGCCGCAGTAATTTTGCCTATAGAGCCCGTAAAGGCGGCTGAGCTCGACGCTCTTTTGGAATCCGCCTTTTTTTTTGAAATCAGCTTCAAGGAAGCGAAGGCCGTGTTTTCGCCCGATCAGGCGTCCGATCCTATTGATGACCTCCGCCTTCTTCCAGGGAGAAACGCTCATGATGGTCGTGAATGCGGGAAACCCGGATTCGACCGCTTTCCGCGCCGTTCGATCGAGCCGCAGGGCGTAACAGATATCGCAGCGCCGTCCTTTTTCCGGTTCGCCCCGGAACCCGCGGGTGAGTCTCGACCATAGATCCTGCTCATAGTCGCCTTCCACCAGCCCGAAGCCGAGAATGCGTTCGACCTTGCGCGTCTCGGACAGGCGGAGAGCGTACTCAGCCGGAGGTCCGATGTTCGGGTTGTAGAAATATCCCGTGACGTCATAATCTTTTTGAAGGAGTTCCACGACGTACGCCGCATCGGGGGCGCAGCAGATATGAGCGAATATCGGGGGCTTGGGCATCTTTAAATTCTATGACGGATGGGAAATGAGGTAAAGCCTAACGGAATTTCTCGATCTCGCTCATATAATGGAGGATTTGCCGGTTGCTCTTGTCGATCTGGACGTAAAAACCCAGAAAATCCTTGGTCTCCGGCCGGCCCTCGTCGATGATGGTTCCGAGCCGGATGAACTGGTCCGCTTTCCGGCGGTCGATATCTTTCAGCGCGTCCTGGCCGGCCTTGATCTTCTTTTCGTCGTCTTTGATCTCTTTCTTGAGACGCTTTTCCTCGTCCTTAGCGGCGCGGATCCTCTGGCCGTCCGGGTTCTGTCCGGCCTCTTTGAGCTTGGTCAGCTGTTTATGGGTTTGGCGGGCATCCTCCTGTTTCTTTTGAAGATCGATGATTCCGGCCAGAATGCCTTTCAATTCGGCTTGGCGCTCACAACCCTCGTTTTCCAATTGTTCGAGGTTATGAAAAAGAGGATCGTATTTCTTATCGGGAAGCTTGGCCAGCCAGGCGTTCTTGCCCAACTCTCTTAAGAGCTCTCCCTTTCTTCTCTTTTCCCGGTTCAGGCGGATCTGAAGCTGCGTCCGCTTCATCCGCCGCTTGGCGCCGGAAAGAAATTTATTCAGCCTCTGGCGGAGATCCCTATCCCGGAGAAAAATGAAGGCCAGGAGAAGAAGGATGATGCAGAGAAGAAGCCAAAGAATCCAGAACGGAAGTCCTTCTCTTTCGATCGAAGAGGCGTGTTGCAGATTCGATAGGGCGTCCAGCGGTTATTTCTCCTTGCCGTCGGGCTGAGGCATCTTCATTTATCGGAAAGAACCGGATCAATCGCTATCTCTTGAAGAACAAAGCGCGCAGATCGAACGGGGCCTGAGTCAGGGGCCGATAATCCTGAATGGTGCGATCGATGAGATAGAGGGCGGCGGGCAGGTTTTCTTGCAGGATCGGGGTGATGTCTTCTTCCCGATTGAAAAAGCCGCCTCCGATCTCGTCGATGGGCGGGACTTCGATCGTATAGGCTGGAATGCCGCTCATGGCGTAGGCCCAATCCGTCACGTCCCCGTTCGTGACGTACAGGATTTTGCCGGACTGTCCGTATTCGTAAAGCCGGCCGTTGACCGACTGGATCTTCGCCGACATCGCCGCGGCGATCTCCCTCATTTGCGCCTCTGTATCGGGCGCCAGCTTGTCGGTATAGCCCCAGGGATACATGATCGTCTGGGAAAAGCTGTGGTACGAAATCAGCGACCGGAAATTTTTCCTCAGGAAAAGGTCCCTGATCGCCTGCGTCTCCGGCTCGGAAAACGGCGCCGGTCCCCGATAAACGTAGGAGGCGGGATTGGGGCTCGATCCGTCGTTATCGACGCCCCATTGATAGCCGTAGTTCCGGTTGAGGTCCACGCCGAAATCGCCTTTGCCGTTATCGCGCCGGTTCTTCCGCCAGTAGCGATAGACGTGAATCGTATATTCCAGTCCGTCGGGATTGACGAGAGGGACGATCCAGATCTGGCTCTGGTCCACGAGGCGTTTGACGTCGGGGTTCACGGCATAATTCTCGGCCAGATATTTTCCTATCAGGAACGGGACTTCGACCGAGATCCATTCCCGGGCGTGATGGCATCCCAGCAGGAGAATTTCGGCCTGGTCCTCATCGACAGCGACGTTGTCGCTGATCTTCATGGCATAGATATTTCGTTTCTCCACGCTGTCGCCGATGTCGAAGACCTTGACGATATTGGGGTATTTCTGCTGGAGCGCCAGCATATCCGCTTCGAGCTCAAGATAGGAGTGATAGGCGCCGTTGAGCCCGCCTTGGGAAAAGAGCAGCGTCCCGGAGCTCGTGAGAAAAATCAAAATGAAAACAGCCCAAGTTTTCTTTCTCATGTTCCTGTCTATTATAAGTTAAAACCGAGCGAAAGTGCGAATCTTTTCACGGCCAGGCTGTTCCCGGAACCCGATTCCCGGCCCAGCATGGCCCCCAGATCCAGGCGCAGGTTTTTCCAATGCACGCCGTTTCCGAAAGTGAAGGCGATATAAGAAGAACCGGGGTTTTTCATGGGTTGCGGATCGTAAACGAGGCCGATTCTGAACGGGATCGAGGCCTGAGCCCCGAAAACCCCGGCCTGGGCCGTATATTCCGCGCCCGCTCCAAGCTTGACGATGTCCTTGAAATCGCGCTCCTGCTTTTCTCCGAACTCATCCAACTTATATTTCGACCAGGCGAAATACGTTGAGTCCGCGGTCAGGACGAGCTCGGGAAGAACCGCATAACTCAAGCCAAACCCGAGAATTGGCGGCTGTTCGGCCACATCATTCGATGAGGCCGATATGACGATATCGGGCGGCGCACCGGACGACGTCGCGTAGCTGTACCGTAAGACGCCGCTGTTCGCGGCCTTTTTCGCGTAGGGTGTCCGGAAGACCGCGGCGGCCTTGAATTTGTCCGAAATCTCGACCAGGAAGCCCCCGTTAATGAAGAATCCCGTGAAATCCTGTCCAATCTGATCCGAGATCGTATAGCCGACCGGGGTTTCCTGCTCCAACAATTTCCTGTGGAGGCTGCCGGTCACGTAATTCAGCCCTAGGCCGGCGCTGAGCCAGGGAAAGATCCGTCGCCCTATGGAAAAATTGATATTTCTGAGAATGCCCTCCTGGGTGAAGTCCAATAAATAGGCGGAGCCATCGCCGTAAGTTTCTTCGTATTTGGCTTCCGGCCGATTGTAAAGCTCCGTCACAGAGACGTTCAGGGCGAAGGCCCAACCGCCAAGGGAATAGGACACTCCGGCGGAATCCAGGCCAAACAGCCCTTGCCCGATGTTATTTTCCGTTCCCATGACTCCCGTGTTTACCGGGCCGTATTTGTAGAATTCGGCGACCTGATAATAGCCGCCGATCGTCAGGCTGAATTTCGGAAGGCCGGGGAGGAGAGCCGGGTTGGACAGCGCCGAGGATGCGTCTGAAGCCAGGGCAAAGCAAGTTTCACCCCGGCCGAGAGCGGCCGCGCCGGCAAAGGGAAACGTGTTCCAGGTCCGGAACGGAGCTTCACCCTCATACTGGCCTAGAACGAGCTGCGCGGAGGAGATAGCGGGAAACATGGACAGCGTCGCCGTCAACAAGAAAAAAATCAATAAAACCCGCTCCTTTTTCATAGCTCGAAAATTCTACCCGAGTTGGGCTCGATTTGCAAATTCAAGCGGCTTATGCTATTAAGAAAAATCATCGGAGAGAAGGAATGGCCATGGACAAACAGAGACGCATCAAAATCGTGGGGACGGGATTTTATGTCCCCGACCAAATCCTGACCAACGCCGACTTGGAAAAGATGGTCGATACGACGGACGAATGGATCGTCTCGCGTTCGGGCGTCCGCGAGAGGCACATCGCCGCCGCGAACCAGGCCACATCCGATCTGTGCGTGGAGGCCGCGCGGCGGGCGCTCAAGAACGCCCACTTGGAGATCAAGGACATCGATCTCATCATCGTCGCCAACAACACACCCGATACGGTCTTCCCCTCGACTGCCTGCTGGGTCCAGGCGAAGCTCGAAGCGGGCACGGTGCCCGCGTTTGACGTCATGGCCGGTTGCACGGGCTTCCTTTATGGAATGATCATCTCGGAAAGCCTCATTTTCAGCGGGACGGCCCGTCGGATTCTCTTGATCGGCGGCGAAACGCTGAGCAAGGTTACCAATTGGAAGGACCGCGGCACGTGCGTCCTCCTGGGGGACGGGGCGGGGGCCGCAGTCCTCGAAGAAAGCCATGACGGAATGGGAATGCTGTCGTCTTATTGGAAGGCGGACGGCACATTGGCCGGTCTTCTTCTGGTCCCGGCCGGCGGGACACTGAAACCCGCGTCTCACCAAACCGTCGCCGAGGACGGGCATTATATGTACATGAAAGGCAATGATGTCTTCAAACACGCCGTCAAGCGGATGGACGAGGCGGCCGAGGAAGCGTTGAAGAGAGCGGGTTTGACCAAAGACGACGTGGACGTTTTTATCCCTCATCAGGCCAATATCCGAATCATCAACGCCGTGGGAGAACGCCTGAAGGTTCCCAAGGAAAAAATATACGTGAATATCGACCGCTACGGCAATATGTCCGTCGCCTGCATTCCCGTCGCGATTCACGAGTTGCGGCAGGCCAAAAAGCTGAAGCCGGGGACGGTCATGCTCCTCGATGCGTTCGGGGCCGGCTTCACCTGGGCGTCAATCGTCTACAAATGGTGAGAGCCGGAAACGAAGTCGGAGATATGATCGGGACAGATCCGTCCGCAGAGCGCGGCGAGGCTCCAGGAACGGCGTCACCCGGCGCCCGCTTATACGTTCGACGGCGCAAACCCCCGATTTTTAAATCGGGGTAAAAGCGCCGCTCAGTATTAACCCTGAATATACCCCGGGCTTCAGCCCGGGGAGTCGAATGGGTTTATTTTTCGGCCGATAACTTCCGAAACAGCCCCGTCAACGAAGTTTTATCCATCATGCCGACCTGAACATGGCGGATGATCCCTTTCTTATCGATGACGAAGGTCGTTGGGATGGCCTCGATCGGGCCATAGCTTTTGAGAATCTTCTCCGTGACGAGAGCCACCGGGTAGCTCATGTTGTTTTTCCGGACGAACGGCAGAAGCTCCCGGGCGGTCATGTCATCGACGGACACGCCGACGATTTCCAGGCCGCTGGTCTTGTTCCGGCCGTAGAACTCGACGAAGTCCGGGATTTCTTCGCGGCAGGGAGGACACCACGTCGCCCAGAAATTGAGGACGACGATCTTGCCTTTCATATCGGCCAGGGCCAGCGTTTTTCCGGTGAGGTCTTTAATGGAAAAGGCCGGAGCGGGCTGATTCTCGACTTGCGAGGCGAAAACGGCCGCTCCCGCGGCCAAGAGCATGACGATCGATAAAATTCTTCCTTTCATCGAATCTTCGATCACGCTCCGTTCGTTTCGCACTTCTTCAAGAGGCGGGCCCAGGCCAGGTCCACTTCTTCCTGTATGCCCTTGATCTGATCGGGTTTCAGATGGCGGAACCGTCCCTGGAGCTTGAGGTAGTCGTCGATTGGCTTCTTGTCCTTGATCTTCATACTAAGGGTGTATTTTTCGCCATGCTTAATTTCGTAAAGCGGGAAAATGCCGTTTTGAACGACCATCCGGCCGAGCTTGACCACGTCTTCCGGACGGCTCTTCCAACCCGTCGGGCAGGGCGCGTAGATGTGAAGAAACTTCGTCCCTCTGATGCCTTTCGCCTTTTTGGCCTTTTTGAAGAGGTCCTCGGGGTATGAAGTGGAGGCTGTGGCCTGATAAGGGATACGGTGGGCCGCCATGATCGCATCGATGTCCTTCTTCGGCTGGTCTTTGAAGAACTTGACCGGTGTCGTGGTCGTCCAGGCCCCCATTGGGGTCGCGGAGCTGCGCTGGATGCCGGTGTTCATGTAAGCCTCGTTGTCGTAGCAGACGTATATGATATCTTCGTTGCGCTCGGCCGCGCCGCTCAGCGCTTGGAGGCCGATGTCGAACGTCCCTCCGTCCCCGGCCCAGGCCACGACCGTCGTCTCGAGATCGCCGACCATTTGGAGGCCGGCCTTGACCCCCGTCGCCGTGGAGGCGGCGGTCTCGAAGGCGCAATGGTAGATGGGGACGCTCATGCAGGAATAGGGAAACGCGCCGTCAATGACGGACCAGCAACAGGCGGGAATGCAGAGGACGGTTCTCTTTCCGAGCGCCTTGAGGACATAGCGCAGGGCGAGGTTCGCGCCGCAGCCTTGGCAGGCGAGGTTGCCGGCGCCGACGTATTCTTCGAGAGGCAAGGTCAACGTCATCTTCTTTTGTTTGCTCATTTCTTGACTCCGATCCAGGCAATCTCTTCATCGGGTTCAGGGCGGGCCACGGTATAATCCACGACCTCCCGGAACGAGGCCGGGGTGATGTCGCGGCCCCCGAGCCCGGCGATGAAACTGAAGACGGGGACGCGGGCGTGGCCCAGGAGCGCCGCTTTCACTTCTTGGGCGAAGATGCCGTGATAGCCGTAGGAGATGTTGCGGTCGACGACGGCCACCTTCTTCGCCTTCTTCAGGATGTCGCGGATTTTGTCGAAGGGGAAGGGCCGAAAGACCTTCATCCGCAGGTTTCCGACTTTGAGGCCGCTCTTGCGCATCTCGTCCACGGCGACATGTGCCGTGTAGCCCGCCGTCCCCGACGTGACGAGGGTGATCTCGGCATCCTCGCATCGATAAGCATCCACCAGGCCGAGATAGCGGCCGAACATCTTCTCGTATTCCCGGCCCGTCTCTTCGATGAGGGCGGGCGCTTTTTCCATGTCCTTCTGGAGTTTGTAGCGCAGCTCGAAATAGTGCTCGGGGCCCGTCAGGCCGCCGAAGGCATGGGGGTCGTCGGGCGTCAGCCGGAAGGGAGGCTTGAACGGCGGGAGATAGGCGTCCACTTTTGCCTGGACGGGGATGTCGACGACTTCATAGGTGTGGGACAGGGCAAAAGCGTCGAGGACGACCATGCTCGGGATGGCCAGTTTTTCCGATACCTTGAACGCCTGGATGACCGTGTCCAAGACTTCCTGGTTGGAGGCGCAGTAGTACTGCATCCAGCCCGTGTCGCGCTCGCTCAAGCTGTCGTTCTGGTCCGTCCAGATGCTCCAGCCGGGAGCCATCGAACGGTTGATGTTGCCCATGACGACCGGCAGCCGGCCGCCGGACGCCCAATGGAGCATCTCGTGCATGAGAGCGAGTCCTTGGGACGAGGTGGCCGTGAACGTCCGCGCGCCGGCGATCGAGGCGCCGATACAAGCGGCCATGGCCGAGTGCTCGGATTCGACCTTGATGAACTTGGCGTTGAGAGTCCCGTCGGCGCACATCTCAGAGAGAAGCTCGACGACCTGCGTTTGGGGCGTGATGGGGTAGGCGGCGATCACCTGGGATCGGGACAACATGGCGCCGTAGGAGAGGGCGTGGTTTCCCATGATGACTTTCTTCATTTCCGTTCCTCCACCATGATGATGCATTTCGTCGGGCATTCCGCGGCGCAGATGCCGCAGCCTTTGCAGTAGTCGTAGTTCACGACCGGCCATTCGTTTTCGATCTCGATCGACATGTCCGGGCAGAACTTCCAGCAGATTCCGCATTGGATGCAATCCTCGAGCTTGATCTCGGGCCGGATGTTCCGCCAGGAGCCGGTCTTGTTGTAGAGCATCGAACCGAGCGACATGGGCATTGTCGGCATCTCTTCGGCGGATTGAAAAACGATCTTTTTCACGTCTTTTTTCTTGGGCATGATCAACTCTTATACGAACGACGCCGCTTGTTCATAGGCTTCGGCCGCAGCTTTCTTGTTGTCTTCGGGTTTGATCGTGATCGCGTCGCCGATCGCCTGGAGGAGGGATTCGAGCTTGGTCAGGCCGAGGATCTTGATCACGGCGCCGACGATCGCGGTATTGACGATAGGCGCGGCCAAGGAGCCGAGCTTGTTGCGGACGGCGATTTCCGTGGCGTTGACCGTCGCCACTCGGAAACGGGCCGGAAACTTGAAATCTCCGGGCTTTTTGTCGCTGTTGATGATGATCCAGCCGCCCGCCTTGAGGCCCTCGGTGACGTCGATGGCTTCGACGAGCGTCGGGTCCACGACGACGACATGGTCGGGGGTGTAAATCTTGCTCTTGTCGTAGATGGGCTTGTTGTCGATCCGGATGAAAGAAAAGACGGGAGCGCCGCGCCGCTCGACCCCGAATTCGGGATAGGCTTGAACGTAGCTTCCTTCCTGGGCGAGCGCGTCAGCGAGAATTTTCGAGGCAACCACCGTCCCTTGGCCGCCTCGGCCATGAAAGCGTATTTCGATCATTGGGACTCCTCTTATGATAAGATTGCCATTAAAACATGGACCGCGGATTTAAAGGACGATCCGGGAGAGACCGCCTTTAGTGAACTAGTTTAGGACGTAGGACGCGGGCTGTCAAGGTGCAGAGCCCGTTCCGGGGCCGATTTTCATTTTCCCGGAAGGGGCTCTTCCATGTCCACGGCGGCCGGGGCCCCGGGCTTTGCTCGGGGGTCCACTTCTGCCGCGAAGGCTCGTCCTTTGATGGTCCGAAGAAATCGGGCTCAGGCTTTTTGTTGGTAGGACCAATAGAGTTTTTTGAGCAGGAAGGCATCCGTCTCCCGGCTGGGACTTTCGCATATCACGGTCCCTTCGACGTCAAGGTCCTTCAGAGCCCGGATCCATTCGTCGAAATGGAAGTCGGAGTCGGACAGGTTCAGGTGTTTGATTTCGCCTTTATGGCCATATTCGATGCCGGAAATGTGGATGTGGATATTTTTCAGGGATGCCCGGCCCAATCTTTTCTCCGTTTTTTTCAGGATGCGATGGAATTCCAGGTATGTGTTGATTTTGCCTTCGCGGGCGTGAATGTGGGAAAAATCAAGGCAGGGCTGGAGATCTTCCACGTCCCGGCAGAGAGACAGGACTTCGTCGAACGTGCCGAATTGGGATGATTTTCCCATGGTTTCGATGCGTAAGACGACCGGATTCCTTTCGGACCGGAGAACGGAAATGACCTCAGCCAATTCTTTTTGGATGACGACGTAAGCTTTTTCCGGGGAGGACAATCCATAATAGCCGGCGTGGAAGACGACGCATTTCGCGCCGCATAGCGCCGCGGCGCGGGCGGCGCGCAGAAGATGATCCTGACTCTGGAGACGCTTGCCGTGTTCAGGGGAATTCAGGTTGACGTAATAGGGGGCGTGGGCGCTGAGACCGATGTCGAGGGCGGCGGCCTTTTCCTTGATTTTTATCGCGGTTTCGGTCCCGAGCTTGACTCCGTGGACGAATTCGATCTCCAGGCTGTCCAACCTCATCTCGTGAAGATGTTGGATGGCCGAGATCGAGGAGGTCTGGGGCGAGGAATCCGGCACGCCGGCCGTCCCGAACCGGAGCTTACTGACAACGGAAGGCATCCGGTTCTCCTTCGGAGTTCAGGAACTCGGAAACAAGACGCATGGCGCAGTAATCGCCGCACATGGAGCAGGCTTCCGTCTTCGACCGTCTTTTGTTCCGGATTTCGGCAAATTTATAAGGGTCGATGGCCAGGCGCCTTTGGCCCTCCCAGTCCAGTTTTTTTCTGGCTCGAGAAAGTTTCAGGTCCCTTTCGAGCGCGCCCGGCACGCCTTTGACGATATCCGCGGCATGTCCGGCGATTCTGGCTGCGATCAGGCCTTCCCGGACATCGTCTGCCGAAGGAAGGCCAAGATGTTCGGCCGGTGTGACATAGCACAGAAAATCGGCCCCCGCGGCGGCTGCGAGGGCGCCGCCGATGGCGGCCACGATATGGTCATAGCCGGCGCCGATGTCCGTGACCAAGGGGCCCAGAACATAAAACGGCGCCCCTTGGCAGACGCGTTTCTGGAGCTTGACGTTCATCTCCACCTGGTCCAGGGGAACGTGACCGGGTCCTTCGACCATGACTTGGACGTCCCGCTCCCAGGCTCTCTTGACGAGCTCGCCCAGCGTCAGCAGCTCTTCGAGCTGGGGCCTGTCCGTGGCGTCGAGGACCGAACCGGGCCGGAGGCCGTCGCCGAGGCTCAAGGTGATGTCGTAGGCCCGGGCGATTTCCAGGAGGCGATCGAAATGCTCATAGAGGGGATTCTCTTTGCCGTGGTGAAGGCTCCAGGCGAGATGAAAAGCGCCGCCGCGCGAGACGATATCGGCCACCCGGCCTTGGTTTTTCAGACGCTCGATGGCCTTCAGAGTCAATCCGCAGTGGACGGTCATGAAGTCCACGCCTTCCCGGGCTTGGGCTTCGATCACGGCGAAAAGAGCGTCCACGGACATGGCCACGATCGAGCCCTGTTTTTCGATGGCTTCGATCGCCGCTTGATAGATCGGAACGGTTCCCAGCGGAACCGGCGCTTTAGCGAGGATGGCCCGCCTGATTTTCACGAGGTCGCCGCCCGTGCTCAGGTCCATGATCGCATCCGTTCCGAATTTCAGGGCGACTGCGGCCTTCCCGAGCTCTTCCTTGAGGCTGGGGAAATCGCGCGACGTGCCGATGTTGACGTTGATTTTCGTCCGCAATCTCCGGCCGATAGCCGTCGGCCGGAGCCGCGGGTGGCGGGAGTTGAAAGGAATGACGGCCTGCCCGGAAGCGACGAGGGCTTGGAGCCCATCGAGAGGCAGGCCTTCCTCGCGGGCCGCTTTTCTGAGCGCCGGCGATATCATTCCCTTTCTCGCAAGTTTGAGCTGCGTCATTTCCATTGTCTGGATGTTTAGTCTACAATGATTCCCCCGATTATTCAACAGCCCTCCTGGCCACCAGGTCCCGTTTTCCGGTCAAATTGACGAGCGGCGATTATGCCCCGTGGCTTGCCACTGGGAGCCGCTCGAGAGGAATCCAAGGGGGAGTCGCCCCCTTGGTCGCAGGGCGGGGTTTCATGCCCCGCCCGAGAAGGGGAGGCAGGGCGGCGCCGTTTTGTACCCTAGAGTACAAAACGGTG
>Ga0187886_1000255_pt1 | contig 70369 bp, 60 predicted proteins | sample June2016WEW_20_1_FD_133001 | JGI IMG/M metagenome (GOLD analysis project Ga0187886, IMG submission 133001) | Peatland microbial communities from SPRUCE experiment site at the Marcell Experimental Forest, Minnesota, USA - June2016WEW_20_150 | ecosystem: Environmental > Terrestrial > Soil >... | reverse complement strand
TAGCAGATATCCTTCGCAGAGTTTGATCATGTTGGCATCTTCGGCGAGGATGAGGCCGAAGACGAGATCGATGCCGGAAATGATGCGGATTTTGAAGCCGGCTTCGGCCAGCAAATATTCGAAGAGATCGCGGTAGCAAGGATCGCGGTTTTGGGCGGCGGTATAGGCTTGAAAGTTTTTGAGAAGTGAATTGAGGTTCGCTGCGTCGCGTGGGCTTTGGATGCAGAGGGTATAAAGCCAGCGTTGGAATGGTTTTTGCCAAGCGGCGGCATCGCGCTCGAGGATGGCGGCGATAATTTCTTGTTCGTGCTGGCGGAGATCTTCGAAGAGCGGTTGGGCGGCGTCTTCTGGAAGGACAAAAAGGCATTCGTTGTCGATAGAGAAGTGGCCGCCGCGGGCTTCGACCGCGTGGATCAATTCAGGAATGCTAAAAGACATGGCAACGGCCTTTGATACGGCATAAGCCCGTAGCGTAAAAAAGAGGAGAAGATTGGGCGCCAGCTACATTCCCCCAACGCAGCTGGCACCCTAAATGGCAGATAGGGCCCAAGGAAGATTCTGCCACTATCAAGCAGAAGGCCATGGAGTATGAAAGGAATAAAGGCTTCTGCTGTATGGAGGCCAGTTTACTACAAAATCGTCGAGGCTGAGCGTAAAAATCTAAAAATAATATAAAAAATGCACCAGCCAAACCGAGGTGGTAAAGACTGGTGCATTTTGGCAAATGGCAGGAGGATGAGCCCCGATCCATCTACCAAAACGAAAGCGGCAATGCGAGATCGGAGATTAGGCGGCCTACTACCACTTCCATTTGAGACAGTATAGACCACAAAGGTCGTGATTGATCTTGAAAAAGGGCAAAAAATGCCAGCTACGAAGGGATTAATTGTAGCTGGCACTCGCAATAAGATTTCATTACTTGAATGAGAATAGCCGAAAAATCTTATTTCGAATCTTAAAAGTTAGATAATAATGGTTTCTGGGCTCCCGAGATCAAATCGACCGTACGCAAAGGAAAGACAATGCCGTTTGAGAAAGAGGGAATGCTGCCATTTACCGAAGTCCAGATCCTGGACTATGCACCGGTCGTAGCTGGCGTTCTGGGGCTCAAAACCGGCGAAGAGTGGATCTACATTGAAGCAACTGAAAATATTCAGAAGCGGCTATTGTCGATCTTTTATTGCGACAAAAGTGAATGGCTATGGGTTTTAAGCTACAACCCATCGCACTTTGCGTTTGAAAAAATACTAAAGCCTGATGCAAGAAAAAGTCGAGAAAAGTATTTGATCTACACGTTGAATCCCCCTTGCAATCATATTAAGCAGAGAACGCACGTTATGGATGCTGTGCAAACAAGGGAGATATTGTGAAGAAAAAGCTGATGAATGCACAGGAACTCGTCGACGCCATACGCGAAGAAATGGGTGGCATAGACGAAAAAGAGATCATACCTGAGATTCTGCGTCTGCAAAAGGAAGCGCTCGAACGCGACATTTTTAAGGTGGAACGCGATCGGTTAAATGGTTCCGTTCGTCGTATGGCGCAAGCGTTCCTCGTGGAACAAAAAGCGCAGTATCATTTACAGATTACGGCCGAACAGCGCGATTATCTGCAACAAGTAATTGACTGTGCGGATACGCAAATCGAGGATTTGAGGGTTGAAATCGATCGCTTGCGGAAAATGATGAAAAGCCGGCTTGACAAAGCGCAGAACCGGGAGCAAGTTAGCAAAAAGCGAGTCCGTCATGACAAAAACGTTGGATGAGAAATCGACGCTCAAAGAAGAAAGCGAGAACCGCGCCAGAGAATGGTCGAAATTTAGGCGCGACAACTTGTTTACCCAACAAAAACTTGCCGAGATTTTAGGCGTCGGCCGACGTACAATACAAATGATCGAAGGCGGCAAGGTACTTTACCCGCATCCGGAGACGATTCGAAAGTTTTTGGTGCTTAAGGCAAAATACAAACGCCGGAAAGCAGCTTAGTGCATCGAGCAGATGCAACGTGTTTGGTTGGGGCCGATTTGCACTGGGTGGGTTGTCGCAACAAAGCTAAAGTGCATCAAACAGATGCAACTATTTCAGGTGCACGAAATGTGCGTAAACAATCAGTCGCAAAAAAGCTACAGTGCATCGGACAGATGCAACTGCTTGAGTGAAGCCGGAGGCGATTTGCCTTGGGGCGGTAACAGCGGATTTTCAGTGCATCGGACAGATGCAACGTAATGATCGTTGGAGTGTGCTGGTTAGGACGTCGTAGCAGCGTGTTTTTAGTGCATCGAACAGATGCAACACATGCAAGTCCGTGGTTTGCGCCGCGTGTATGGATCGTAAGCAAGTTGCAGTGCATCGCACAGATGCAACCGTGCAAAAGCACAACTTGAATTGAGTTGATGTAATGGAGTGGTAGAACGCAAAGGGTACTGAATAAGTATCACATTCAAAACTCTCCAAGCAGTGCATCGAACAGATGCAACTTTTTTATAGCTGGGCAAGGCTTTTTGGGTTTTATAGCAACGGGAATTAAGTGCATCGAGCAGATGCAACCAGATATTCACGTAGGCACGATCAAGGCGAATAAGTGTAGCATCTGGCTTTGAGTGCATCGGACAGATGCAACCATTAATGGTGCGGATTTGTTCAAAACGACCAAAGTAGCAAAGTTTTTAAGTGCATCGAGCAGATGCAACAATTTCAAGGAACGTATAAATAGGTCGTTACGTAAATCCGTTTTTGTGCTAGTGATATAGTAAACGTGCAAAGTGCATCGAACAGATGCAACGCGCAATGTGTGTTAATGAAGGCGGTTCTAAATGGCGGAAGATGATTATGTTGAAGGTTTGAACGGGGAAGAGATCATTAACGACTTTCTCGATCAAGTAGAGGGAAAACTCCACAGCGATTGCAATCTGCGCGTGACGGATTCCTATCCTGGCGGCTACGATGGCTGGTTTGAATACCATCTGCAACTTCGCGGTATGGATACAGCAGAAATTCATTCCAAAGTTATTGTCGGCGCGCCGCCTATTAAACCTCTTGCCGGCATGGTTGAAAAAGTCGTGGAAGGTCGCATAAACGTTCCCCTTGAAACCCAGCTCAACGTCGTGCGCGAACGCAGCAATCAGGATGTTCCTACTCTTAGCCGCGACGAATCTGGCAATCCAGTGATCCAAAAACGCCGCTACCAAAGACGAAATGTCGAAGCGGCAGCATCGGAAGCCGTCGAACTATCCCAGTAAGACGGTGCTTACTAGGAGCATGCCGATGCTTTCTGAACAAGATGAACGATTTGTGCGTGCCGTTGAACAAATTGCAGCGGCGCTAGAGGGCATTCATGTCACGCAACGGAAAGAATTCGAACGGCAATTCCCGGACCCCCAAAAATTTAGGGAAGCCATTGTTACTCGTATCCCTACCGAAGAAGAACGAATCCGCGAAGCCCTCGGCTCCAGCACCAACTCGCTCAAAGAATGGCTCGGCGAACTCGGCGAAGAAGAAATCGTTGGCCGGCGCGAGCGCGAATTCCTTGAAAGAAGTGCCCAAACTTCTAAAACAGAGGAAACGAGCGACGGAAGCTCTGCAACGGCTGAAAGTTCGAGCTGAAGACGTCGCCAATGTTCCGCAAATTACTCCAATGCTGCAACATGCTGAGGGTGGCTTACCCGCCGTCTTAACCGCTATGCGCTTCGCTCCTCATGACGACGTAATTACTGCTTTCCTCGCAAAATATGATTCGATACCCGTTGGTGATCGCGAACGATTGCCTTGGGAAGCAATTGCTCTCGCCGCCAAAATCGAAATGAACCAACTGCTGGGATCAATTTTGTTTGCAGTCCAAGCGCTTTCCGTCAATATGGTTAAAGTGATTGCCTACACTTCCCATCCATTGATTACTCAGGCTCGCGTCAAATACGCTCAACTGCCCTCTGGCGATCGTGATCGTACGGCTATCGATACCGCACTTGGCTTTCTTCCCTCCCCCAAAGGCCCAACCTTTATTGGCAAAGCCGTTTTTGGGCCACAGCCAACCACAAGCAATAATAGTGAGTCAGAAGCACCAGCAACTTTTGGCGAAGATGACGACCTTGATGATCTATTCCCATCTTGTTCGACTATGCAGGAAAAGCTACTACCGATTCGACAGCGGCAACTTACTTCGTCATGAAAATCGTGTTTTTAGATTTCGATGGACCAATTATTCCCAAGCAGTCGCATGAAACAAGGCGACCGCTTGAAAGTAAAGCATGGCCATCGTGTATTGCCGCATTAAATCGTATTACAAAAACCACAGGGGCTCAAATAGTTGTAAGTAGTGCCTGGCGTGGTTCTGGACTTAAAGAAATGCAGAATTTACTCGAATCCTGGGGTGTAACTGGCGATGTCACAGGAGTAACCCCAATTCTTTGTGGTGAAACTCGTGGCAAAGAAATAGCCAAGTATCTTAAAAAATTTCCAAAAGTCGAATCCTTTGTTATTCTTGACGATGACGATGATATGGACCATTTAAAGCCCTTTTTAGTCCAAACACCATTTTCAACCGGGCTCACAGAAAAACATGCTGATCGGGCGATTAAAGTCTTAAATGGATAGCTTTTGAAAATGGAGTTACAGATGATTCAGTTTGATATACGCACCTTTTGGGATGGATTCGCTTGCGGATGTCTAGCCACACTACTGTTAATTACGGCTTTAGTCCGTCTTGTATTTCGCTTAGACAAAGAAAACGCAAAATCTAGCAGCGATGAAAACTAAATTAGATCGCCAAGTGATCTAAAGCTTAAGTTATGCTTGACATTAAACAAAATTTGGCATAAATCTAAAACAATCGTTGAGCGACATGCCCCTCGCCTTCTGGCGGGAACAAGCAATGGCTCGGGACCGGAAACGGCCTTGAGCCGTTTCTGTTTTTGCACCTTATTCCCAAGGAGAACGCAATGGCATCTCGCAAACGTATTAGTTCAGCAAAATGTGCGGAAGTTCGTAAGGGCACTAATCGCCTTAAAAAGCTGGGTAAACGCGCCAGCAAAACTATTGCCGTAAAAGGATAGCAATCATCGCCCTGGAGTTCCGCATGAAATCTCAAAAGCGTGTTGGCCGTGTAGTTCTCGTACAACTGAAAAAGATGCGACCGCCTGTTCACGGTGTTGGTAAACGGATGGGCAAAGTATCGAGCAAAGGTGTGCGAGGAAAAACATAGCTTTTCGCTTCGGAATTCCGGAGCTGCATGTACTCTGAACGCGTTATTGTTGCCAACTTAAACGAGTTCGCATCTCGTGAAGGTTGGATGCCGACCTATCATACCCTTGAACAAGTAGACGAATTTAAGCATTATATCGACTCTATTGTAAAAATCGAGAGCAATTCTCGATCATCTTACGTAACTCTTACCCGTACCATCTCCGAGAAGCGTCGTAAGGAAGTTTGGCATTGGGTTGAAAATGAGCAGGCATTGTGCGGCCTTGACTCTAACTATTTTGAAAGCCGCTATGCCTATGTGTGTAATGAGAAAGGCCAGATCTATAAATTCAAGAACCGGCTTTCCCAACAGATATTTGATTCGGTAATTGCGGACTTTGACGAACGACAAGTATCAATTGAGTTACTCGTGATCAAAGCGCGACAAGTGGGAATGTGCCTATCAGGAGATACACGAGTACTTACAGCACAATTGGAATGGAAACGGATCGATGACTTATCTATAGGTGAAGAAATAGTTGCTGTAGATGAAGGTTTAACGCTTGAACAAAGACGAGCTTTTTATACAAAAATGGCATTTGAAAGAAGCCAAGGAGTAAAACATACACGGAAAAAATACAGATATAATCAAGAACGTAAAATGCGTACCGCAACGATTGTATCTAAATGGGATACATTCCAACATGCGATTCGATTAACGTTCGAGGACGGTCGCGTATTAACAGCAACACCAGAGCATCGCTTTTTAATTAAACAGCATGGTGGTAGTGAGCTGCACTGGCAACTGACTAAATATATTGGCTTAAACGATGAAGTCAGGTACATAACTTCGCCATGGGATAAAACCAATATAGATGATGCGTGGGTTGCCGGAGCTTTGGATGGTGAGGGATCTCTTAACACAAGCAAAAATGGAATTGAAGTAAAGTTTTCGCAAGTATTAAATGGCGTATATAACCGGTTTAAGCAGTATGTAATTGACCGTAAATACAATTTTCAGGAAGGGCTTGATTGTAGACAACCCGATCCTAATCGGTTAAGCAAGTTGGGGAAAAAAGATGTAGGCCGGATTTCCGTTGCACGTATGGATGAAGTATTCCGGTTGATTGGCCAAACTCGGCCTGTGCGTTTTATTGGAAAAAGATGGTGGGAAGGCAAAGGACTACCTGGAAAAAAATCTGGAATCGGGTGGTGCAAAGTCGTTAAAGTGGAACTTCTCCCGCCTCAGCGGATGATTGACATCCAGACGTCGACGCATACCTTTATTGCCGAAGGATTTGTATCGCATAATTCTACAAAAACAGCCCTAAAGTTTATCCATAAAATGCTATTCATTCCGCATACGCAGGCCGTCATGGCTTCTGTGCAGTCGGATAAATCCGAGTTAATTGGCCGCATTCTAAATACTGTCTACAATCAATGCCCCTGGTGGCTTGTTCCTAGAGCCACATCTAAAAACTCCTACGAGAACGGATCGATCTTATCGATCCAGTCTGGTATGCAAGCGACCGGTATCGCCCAAGGATGGACACCAACGGCCATCCACGTCTGTTTAGCGCCTAACACTTTAATTCATATTCAGAATGGCGACGTAAAGCCAATTGCCGAGGTTCTACCTGGCGATCTTGTTGTGACATCGAAAAATCGGCTAGCAAAGGTAAAAGCTGTTGTCAGAAGCCCACGAGTAAATGAAGTGGCTTGCGAAATCGCGCTTTGGGGAAATTATTCGTCGCTTATTGTTACGCGAGATCATCCGCTATTGACACCAGAAGGGTTTAAGCCAGCGGAAGAATTAGGCAAAGGCGATTTTGTTCGGATGCCTGTTCGGCCAATTACTCAAAAAAGAAAAGAAGTTCAAATTGAGTGGACGCCAAAGGGTAGAAGGGCGCAAAAGAGAGAGATTGAGTCTCAAAAGTTTAATTTGGATTACGGGTTCGGTTGGTTTTGCGGATTTTACTTGGCGGAAGGAAGTATTCATTACAACGCGCGGCTCGCGGATAAGCCAGCTGATGCTGTCTATTTTTCCATTCATCGTAAAGAAAAAGATTATGTGCTTCTCGGCCTTCGCCGAGTTGTTGGCATGTTTCAGCATTTGCATTATCACGAAAGCAAAAACAGTTTGACAGCAACTTATGTTCTTTACGACTCAGGAATGACTCGCTGGTTAATGGAAAACTTTGGCAAGTTGGCTGAAGGAAAGAAAATCCCGGATTGGGTTTTTGAATCAGGAAAAGATTATATCGATGGTTTGTTGTGCGGCTATTACGAAGGCGATGGGCATATCTGCAATGATGCTACAACAATTACTTGCCACTCCATTTCCATGTCGCTCTTAATACAGATTAGAGATCTTCTTGCGTCGCGCAAATATGGATGGGCATCGCTGTATTTTAAGCCGGCAGGGACTTATTACGGTAGAAACTGCCATGATCAATGGTCACTTAATTTAAACAGCTTGTACGCAAACAGATTTAGAACGGCAATGGGATGGAATACATTCGAGCGTACAGACTATAAATTGGATGCTTCGGACGTTCGCTGCAAGCATGCGCCCAAGCACTGGCACTATTCCGCCGATGAAAAGTTTATCGACATCCAAATTTTTAACAACAAAGCTGCGTTTTCCGATTCCTTCTTCGATTTGGAAGTGGATACTCCTGAGCACAGCTTTTGCACAGTCCATTGCTGCGTAAAAAACTCAGAGTTGGCCGATATACCTAAACCGAAGAAAGTGATCGAGGAAGGTCTACTTAGGGCCACCCACTCATCGCGCAACTTGTTTTTGGTTTTTGAAGGAACCGGTGGTGGTAATACCGGCTGGCTAGCCGATACTTGGCGCGCATCCAAAGAAGATTGGCCAAAGGGGCGCTCCCGCTTGTGCCCAATCTTCATTCCTTGGGTTATGGTGCCAGATCTATATCCCGAAGATGATTGGCTTCGAAAATTTCCTATTCCAGGCGGCTGGCAACCAACCGATGCAACGCGTAAACATATAACGCGTTGCGAACTCTATGTTCGTAACACCTCATATTTAACTAAAGTTGTTGGCAAGGATTGGCGGATGCCAATTGAGCAAAAATGGTTTTGGGAATTTAATTATCTCCAAGCATGTAAGAACCATACCCAAAAAATATGGCTAGCACAAATGGCTGCCGATGATTTTGAAGCCCTAACTGGTGTTTACGACAGCGTTTTTGATTCTGACGTAATTGATCAAATCGAAAAGTATGTTTATGAAATCCAGCCCAATGGAAGAGCGGAAAGAAAAAATCCTGTTCAAGCATACGCGATTACTGGCGATTCAATTGTCAAAGAATTCTATCCAGATGAATCGATCATTGACTACGAAAAGCAACATATTCGCGTTAGTTGGACTTCGGACCGCGGGCAAAGATTTTTCTGGACGCTGGTGCCCTTAAAAACGGTAGACGAAGAAGACGAAAACGATACCCTGGACAAACTGCTGGTTTATGAAGAACCAAAACCGGGCTGCGACTATAGCTGCGGAATTGATACAGCCGACGGCTTGGGAAAAGAAGACGAAGACCGTACTTGCGTTTCAATGACGCGCAATAGATTTGGCGATGAGTGCGACGTTCAGGTTTGTGAGCTAACTTCAAATCGAATTAATTCGGCGCAAATCGTAGGTTTTGCGGCATGTTTAGCTGCATGGTATGGCGAACGAACTAAAAATCCGCTGGGCGTCAAATTTTGCGTAGAGCAGATTAGCCGACCTGGCGATACTTGCCAGCACCAGCTCAAGCTGATGGGATTTCATTACCATCACAAACCACGGCGATACGACAGCAAAAAAATTAAAGACGATTCCGGAAAGAAAGAGGGATGGTTTTCAAATGTATGGAGCGTGCCAATTTTGATGACGCGCTTTACGGAAGCTGTAAATGGCGGTTGGTATCGACCCTCGTCTAGGTGGTTGATTGAAGAACTTAAAACCCTAGAGCGTCATGAGGCTGCCGGCAGGGCTTCAAAAATGGTTCATCGCAGTGGCTACCATGATGATCGTGTGCGCGCGGCCGCGCAATCGTACTTTACGGTTCACGACATGGATGTACTTGCGGATCGTGCGCAACGTCGTTATTCGCCGCCAACGAGTCTAAATCCGCCGCTTTGCCGCGCAACGTGCTCGCTTAATGCCGTTGCTGTAGGAGGATGGGATTGAAATGAAAAAAGAGTTAATCCATTTGGGAAAATGGCTAAACGTTCAGCGTGATGAAGATAAAATGTTTGTTCACTTATTTTGGAAAGAACTTGTTTTTAATTTGGGAACGATAGTTAAAGAAAAAAATGGCGATATAACTGTGCAAAAGCGTGTTTGGGGACTTCAAGGTCATTCTTGGTTACAAATAGTTCGACTTGATCGTCATTGTTTTGCCGAATTGGGTTGGTGGAAAAAGCAACAAAAGTTTTTTTGTGAACAGGAAAAAGCTATTCAAAAGGGAAAAAGGCTTCATCCAACTATGATGACGCCTATGCAGCGTCATGACCAAACCGCAAAAGTTGTTCGCAAGATGCGGTGGAGCAAGACGTTTGTTGAAGCAATGACCACGCCATTAACTTTACAAGCTTTGGAAAGCGGAGGAATTGTAAACAGCTTACTTCCAGTAAATGATGATGGAATCGATTCGCAATTTGTTTTAGATCCTGAAGAATTTAAGCGATTGTCTCGATTGACGCAAAAAGATTTGCGAAATAAATTTAGGAAAATGCGAGCTAAATGGCTTCAATCAAAAAACCAATTTAAGTTGGATAAACCGGAGGCGTAAAGTGCTTGGCAAAAAAATTGTATTTTGGTTTAATCCGATGACTTGCGAATGGCGAATGGGGCTACCCGAGGTTTATCCAGCACCAGATGGATTCGAAAAAGTAGTGTGTAATACGGCGCACGAAGCCGAACTATGTTCAGAAAGAATGCGCATATGGGAAGCAATGAACGGCGAGATAGAAGATCAAAAGCGCGAAATGGTTGAAGGCCCAATGCGGGATGCACTACGCAAGGAAATTTTATGGTTGGCATCAAATGCGCGCAATTCTATTAACCGGGAATTTTTGGAACGGCATTTAGCAAATTATGACAAAAAAGAAAATCGTACAAAGCAAAAACGTGTTAGTTATTTACACAGCGAAGCTTACGAACAGGGGCGATAACTAACTTGCTGTAGACAAAAGATCGAATTGTTTTACTATGCACAATAGCAGCTTACCGAGGAGGAAAGCAGTTATGAATGGAATTAGATACCACGGCATGGCAGGCCCCGGTATTTGAGTCGTCCCCCAGCGTTCGCGCTGGATGGATTGAAGAACAAATTCAAGAGGGCGAAGGGTTTTTGGAGGGCCAAACCTGCTTCAAGAATTTGGGCGTCAATCTGCGTGTGTTTGATGCGATTTTTCGCGATAAGTCGCGTTCGACCCTACTGACAAACGAACTAAAGTATGACATCCGTAAATTCTGCGAAACTTTGGCGGAAGTACGTGAAATTGCAGCCTATGGTTCTGACTTTCCTGCTTATAAAAAATTTGCAGAAATGCTTACCAAAGTTGCTAGAGCGGTCTATCTAGAGTCAGATTTTCCCTTTCAGATTCTAAAAGTCTTGCAATATGCCAGCGTGATGGGCATTGGCTATCTGTGGCCAAAAGTTCGCGCTGATGAATATGGATATGGCGAACGTAAGATTGTTTTTGAAGCGTTAGGGCTTTTGGATGTTGTTCCGGTACAAATTCCGCGAACCAATGATGTGCAAGACGCCTATGCGGTAACAATTTACGATTACATGCCAATCGCAGAAGCACATGGCAGATTTCCGCTTTACCAGGGACTTTTACAAACAGTTGGGCCGCGTAGCTACAAAACGCAAGTTCAGGCGAGACGCTTGGATTATGCTGAACGCTATCGCTATGGCGAACAAGGGCGTAGTTTTGGAAATCTCTATACGGAGATCCGCTATACGTTTATTCGCGATCTTCGTATTAATACTACGGGCTTTGAACTGCCGATGGGCGATCCGGGCACCAGCTGGTTTTACAAAGTTCCTTTTGTTGGCCAAATGATTTTTGGCGGCATGCATAACGGTATGCCTTTTATGCGTCCGGCAAGTGTTGAAGATTGCCGCGTCTATCCCAATCTGCGGCTCATCATCACTTCTGCTGGCTTGGATCGGCCAATGTACGATGGCCCGGCATTTGATTGGGACGGCAAGATGCCGGTCATCCAATACGTCGTAGATGATTGGGCGTGGGAACCGCTGGGAAGATCTTTGGTCGGCGATGTTGGCTCAATCGAAATTACAACTCGGAAAATTGAACGAAAAATCGATCAAGTGATTACGGCTACGCTAAATCCCCCGATCGGCTACGATCACACCGCAACCGGCGGCCCAAAAATCGAGCACTTCGACATTTTTGAAGAAGACGTTCGATATGGCGTTGATGGCGAACCCAAAAAAATCATGCAGTCGATTTTGCCTGAAGAAGTTCGCGTTAATAGTGAGCATTTTAAATTTTTGGAATACTTGAAAAACTGCAAGCAATCGCAACTTGGATTGCAGGATTTGGGAAACTTGCAAAATATGAAAATGAATCTGGCCAATGATACGGCCGATAAGATGCTCGAATCGATTGGGCCCATTGCAAAGGGCATTGCGGCAAGAATTGAAAAAGCCAATAAAGCGATTGGTTATCGCATGAAATTTCTTATTTTGCAATGGTTTAACGTAAAACGGATTATGGAATACGTGGGACCGGATCAACTCGATAGGACGGTATTCGACTTTAATCCGGATGATCTGGTTCCTAGCCATATGCCGGATGAGCTTATTAACGGCGTATTCCCGGAAAATCCATCCCAGTATGATCGGCTAACGCGCGCTCGTTGGTTTGCTAAACAAATACGCTTGGTTTCCGTTCCTAGTACATTGCTGCGCATTACGCAGATGCAGGAACAGATGAAGTATTTGCAGCTAAAACGCGGGAATGCGCCTATTTCATGGGCAACGGTAATGAAGAAACTCGATGTGCCGAATTACGGCGATGTTCCCGGCAATACTGAACGCGAAAAATGGTTTAACGAAGAAATTGAAATGCAAAAACTCAAAATTTTAGCTGCCGCGGCTGCTCAGCAGTTAATGCAGCAACTAGGAATTCAAATTCCGCAAGAAGGCGGTGAAAAGGGTGGCGGTAAAGGTGGCGGTGGGGGAAAAGGCGGCGGCGGCCGTCCCCCGAGCGGAGCAAAAGCGCCAAAGTTAAAACAAAAAGGGTCTCAAGGCGGCAGTCCTAGAACCGTTGTAAGTGAATCTTAGGCGAATGACTTATTTTGCCGATAGCAAGGAGATTGAGCATGACTGTTGGAATCAAAGTTCAAAAAGATTACATCTTGACTGAGGTAAGTGTTAGTTTACCAACTAATGTCGCCGAGGTCGATGAATTGCTTAAAGCGATCGGAACGAATGGGAAAATGGCGATTCAGTATAACCAGGGCACTGTGCAAGGAGTTAATGTGGAGCAGCGAACCAAAATTCCGGAGCATTTAGTTGATCAAGTTCGAAACTTGTTAGGCATAGGTACAAAAATTTTGTAATTAGTGCTTGACAAACAACTAAATAAGTCATATATCTCAAAAAGATATTGAGATGCATGCCCCCCCTCCTTGGGGAATAAGCAATGGCTCAAGACCGAAACGGCCTTGAGCCGTTTCTATTTCAACCCAAGGAGAACATCATGGCAAAGAGACGTCGTGTTAAAGCTATGAAGGCGAGCCATCTGAAACGGGGCCGCAAGGGCCGTGGTCGCAAGGGCCGTGGCAAGAAAAGCGCCATCAAGGCTTAATTAAATGGCGACTACACCCACACCAATGCCAGATCAACAAGCCCAGGGCGCCGCTCCCCCCCAGGGAGGCGGCGCGCCTCCGCAAACTCCTTCCCAGCCTGATGCCTCGCAGCAACCGCAGCAAGCGCCTTCGCAAGCTCCTGGTACCGATCTACAAAGATTACTAGCTCAGTGGTACCAGGTTGTTAAGCAAATGGCTGCATCTGATCCTCGTCTTGCCGCAGGCGCCGAAAAAGTTTCTCAAGGCATTCAAGATATGCAGACGGCACTTATTACGCCGCCGCAGCCTACGCCTATGGGTCAACAACCGCAATATTGAAAAATTCGGGAGAAAACACTGTTATGGCCACTGTTCAAGAAATACTGAAACAATCCGGTTTTACCGATGAGCAAATCGCCGCAATCGACGCTAAGGCTGTTGAAGCTTTTAGCGGCGTATTGACGACCGCGGAACAGGAACGCCAAGCTGCACAGCAAGCTGCGGCAAAAGCTGAGCAGGAAAGAAAAGCCGCCGCTGAGGCAGTGACTAAGGCTGAACAAGAACGCAAGACGGCCGCTGAGGCAAAAGAAGCGGCCGAAGTCGCAGAGCGCAGCTATCGTCAGTTCTACGACGAAAGTATCGCGCCTGCACTTAATACATGGGGTACGGAAAAAGCTAATTTAGATGCGCAAATCGCGTTTTATAAAACTCAAAATGAGTCGGCGCGAAGCGGAGGATTTATTCCGCAGGATGCGCCAGGGTATCAGCCGCAAAACTTACCAGCACCAGCCGCTTTACCCAACCAAGTACGCGATGCGAAAGGCCGCTATGTGGCTGGCACGGGCGATGGGACGCCTGGCTCTCCGGTCTTTTCAATGGAGGCCATTGACGAACGCTTGGGTGCCGGCATCAGCAATGTCGGTTGGGCAATGCAGGAATATGCGCGGCTGAGCGGTGGTCAGTTTTTGCCCGACAGTTTTGATGTCTTAGCGAAAGAAGCATCAAACGCTCGTTTGCCATTCCGCGATTATGTGGCGCGCAAATATGATTTCGCTACTAAGCAAACAGCGTTGCAGCAAAAAGCGCAACAGGCACACGATGCCGAAGTTGCTGCCGCTGCGCAAAAGCCTTTGCAAGAGCAGTTAGCCGCCAAAGATAAAGAAATCCAAGAAAAACTGGTGGCGAAAGATAAGGAATGGGCGGAAAAGATTGGCTCGAACCCGGATGTTCGCATTGCGCAACCATCGCGATTTGCCGATGTAGCGCGTGCCGTAAAGGCCAATGAACGCCCCGATCCGTTGAATTTGAATGAGCAGCAACGTCGGCAGTCTACTTCGCAGTCCATTCATCAAGAAATTACGGAGCAAGCAGTAGCGGCGTAATGAGGCGACGTTTTGAATTTGTAAGTTGAGACACATGCCCCCCTTCGGGGAACAAGCAATGGCTCAAGTCAGCAATGGCTTGAGCCATTTTTATTTTTAGGCATGAAAGCTTGATTGCAATGAATAACTGGACAAGGCCAAACAAACCCGAGCTTGAAGCCACAAAGATTTCTACCGCGACTGATATCGCATGGTCCGCAGGAATCTACGAGGGCGAAGGGACGTGCCGGTTGTGTGGGCATACCAAACGCGGATTTATGGTTACTGTTCCACAAAAAGATCCGGAACTTCTTTATTGGTTGCGTGATTGGTTTGGCGGAAGTATCCGTGGCCTAAATAAAAGCGGTTGCCATTCTTGGGAGATTTGTGGCGATCGCGCGCGTATTTTTATAGCTCTTATTTACGAATTTTTGACGGCACGGCGTAAGGGACAAGTCGATGCAACTAATAGCTTGGAGTTTTTAAAAGGAAAGTCTACAAGCGGACTTTCGATGGATTTTTTAAAAAATAGTCTCCTTTCGTTTTATGAAGAGGAACGGGAACGGCGTAGTAGCCCAACTGCTAAAGCGCGTAGGGAGCAAAAAGCGGAATATTACCGGCGCAAAGCATCTGATCCAGCTTGGCTTCAAGCAAAGAACGAAAAAGCTCGAATTGATTGGAAAAATCGAAAGGAGCAGCATACGGCAACAGTTCAAAAAGTTCTAGCTATTGCCTAGCTGGTCGTGATTATGCCACAAGATCCTCTGTATAACGAGATTGACGCTAGTAACCTCGAAAGCGTCCGCAAAAATGTAGTTTATAACAACTTGTTCGTGGATACCCCCTTTCAGGCTAAGTTGCGTCGTGCTGGTGTTTGGGACGAGTTCCTAGGCGGCGCGGGCATGATGGAAGGCATCCTGTACGGGCGTACGCAGGGTGCAGCGGTGAATCCTGGCCAGACCGTGACGGTTACGCGCCAGCAGATCAACACCGGCATCAAGTTCCTGCCGAAGGCGTATGCGACCTGGTATCCGCTGGATGACTGGGAAATGGATGATGGCTCCGGCACCGGAGGCGTTATCAATTCCGGCCCGTCGCGGATTGTGGATGAGTACCAGCTCTTCATGGAAGCCATGGTTATGACCATGAACACCATGCAAGAGATGGATTCGTTCCGCCACGGCCAGCCTTCTTCGACGACCGTTCAGGACAATCGTATTAAGACGATCAATGGCCTGGATGAAGCGCTGAATAACGGAATTGATCCCTCGGTGTACGGCAACATTTATACCACTTACGGTGGCCAGGCGCGCAATGGAAATATTGGTACAGCGCTAAATACCACGCCGCTGTATTTGGGTACATCGACTGGCGCAACTGGTCAAATTGATTTTGCGGCGCTGATGCAGCTTTGGTCGCAGTGCAAAGTGACCGGCGGCAATCCGACGTTGGGCATTACAAACGTGTTTGGATTTAAGGCTGTTGCGGTTGCGCTTGATGCGCAGCGTCGCGATATTTCGAATACCAAGCACGACATTAAGTGGGATGGTCTGAACTTTAACGGCGTTGACATTTATGCCGATCCGTTAGCTCCTTCCGTTCAGGCTCAAAACTATCTTGAACTGGCACCAGCCAATGGCGCGGCTGGAAACACAAATCTTGCTGACGGCGTTGGATCGAGCACGGCGACGGTTTCGTTTACCACGCCGCAGTTTACGAAGAATGGCGCTCCTGTATCTGTATCGCCGACCGGTTCTGGGTTGCCTTCGAATGCGACGATTCAGCCGTCTGAAGTGCTTTATTTCCTGGAGCCAGAAAGCTTCAAGATCCGCCCGACAAATAAGAAGGGTTGGAACTTTGGACTGCGGCGCGCGCCCATGCCGAACAACGTGAGCATTGATGCTTTGTTCATGCGGCTTGGCACCAATTTATACAACACCCAGCCGCGGCATTCCAATTACGCGTTTGGATTTACTGCCTGAAGTTAGGAGAAAATCATGCCCTTTCAACCGATCGTACCTACTTGGTTGGCATGGAATAACGGAAACTTTACTTCGCCGACTGCGATTACGGATTTCCGTACTGGCCAACCGTTTGCGGCTGGTGGACTAAATCTTGGCGATTTCTTTGACGCTACTAACCAAGAAGCTTACCAAGGTTCATATACGACCAATGGCATTTTGTTTGCTGGGCGTTATCGCTTTGTGCAAGTCGATTCTGGCGCCACGGCGGCAAATGTGAAGACCGGAACCGTTGGCTACGTGCGCGCTGGGAGCACTGTTGCTAGCGTTGTGATTACGGTAGCCGGCACAGGCGCGACAACGGGAACCTATAACATTGCTGCAACTGTTGGCAGCGGCGGCGGCTTTAATGCGGTGATTCAGGTTGTTGTTGGCTCTACGGGAACGATCACCAGCGCGACCGTTGTGCAGTCTGGCTACGGCTACACTTCTGTTCCATCGTTCTCGCTGACGGTGACCGGTACAAATGGCGGCACGGTCGCTGCGCAGCTAAACACCACTCCGAATCTTGTGACTAGCTACGACGTTGCTACGGCTGGTAATGCTGCGTTGCCGGGTGTCGGCACCGTTCGGCCGGTTGTGTTCTTGAACTCGATTACGCCGGGCAACTACGGCTTTGTTCAGGAACTTGGCACGGCAACGGTCTTGGGCAACGCGACAATTGGTACGGCAAATGTCGGCGATTGGGTTAATACCATTGGCACTGGCGCGGCTGGAACAGTTACATCGACTGCTGCAAGTGGATCTCCGATTGCCGCGACTGTTGGTCAAGCGGTTGATAAACCTGTTGCCTCCAATCTGTTCAAGATTTACATGAACGGCGTGCCGGTAGTCCAGGACTAGTTGCGATTGGGAGCAAGCAGCAATGCTTGCTCCCGAACATTGCCATCGAGTCATTGCAGTAAGGAGCAACCATGGTTCTCACAGCGATCGTAAAAGGCAGTGGCGCTGGTCCACTCTATCCGGACTTTATCGGTCGACGCGCAACCTTTGTCGGATATGGTACTGGGCCTGCATCCTACGTTTCTGGCACGGGAGATCTGGTGACATTGCCCTTGCCTAGCTACTATATCCATGCTCTTCTCGGTGGCGTAACAAGCGTAAGCGGCAAGTATTTGGTTTACCCAGCACCTGCAGGAACTGGTGCACGACAGCAATGGTATCTACGCTGGTTCTACGCTTTGGCATCTGCTGGCACGGTCGGAACCGAAGTGACAAGTACGACTAACCTTTCAGGCGAGTCTGTTCAGCTTGGTGCGCTGGTTGGTCAGTTTTAACAGTCGCAGCAAGGAGCAATTGTGATTCTTACAGCGATCGGAAAAGGTACCGGAGCAGGTCCACTCTATCCAGAATTTGTTGGACGGCGCGGACTTTTTGTCGGAAGTGGTACTGGACCGACGGCTTACGTTGCTGGTACAGGAGATTTGGTAACACTGAACTTGTCGAATTACTACATTGATGCGCTTATCGGCGGCGAAGAAAGCATAAGCAAAAATTACGTGGTTTATGCCAATCCCACGGGAATTGGCGTTCGGCAGCAGTGGTATTTACGTTGGTTTCTTGCAAGCACTAGCGGTGGGGGCTCCGTTGTCACGACACGCCTTGGCACAGCCGCTAATTACGCGTTGCTGGCATACTCCGGCATCACAAACACTGGAAGTTCCGTCATTACGGGTGGGAACATCGGAAGCTATCCCACCACAAGCATTAGCGGATTTCCTCCAGGCACTTTGACTTCTCCGGCGGTAATTGACAACACCGCTGCATCCGCTGCGCAAACAGCGTTGACGGCGGCAATCATTTATTACCAGGGGTTGACCCCGACATTGTCTGGCCTGACCAATCTAAGCACGGGTGGCAATGGCTCGACAGCATCGACTTACACGCCAGGATATTATTTTGGGTCGACCAGTTTGACAATGCCTACGGGAATTATTCTGGACGCTCAAGGAAATTCAAGTGCTGTGTTTGTGTTCGTTGCGGGATCAACGATCAACCTTGCTAGTGGACAGACGGTTGCGCTGATTAACGGCGCACAAGCCGCAAATGTGGTTTTTGTAGCTGGAAGCGCTTTTACCTCGGTAGCAACTTCGACAGTAAACGGAAACATTTTGACGGTAAGTGGGGTTACCCTTGGCGGCGGCACACTTAATGGCAGAGCACTTACTACGACAGGCGCAGTAACCATTTCGGGGGCAACCAATGTGACTGTGAGTGCAGCAGCTTCAATTGGATCAGAGGTTGTATCCGGGCAAAATTTATCTGGAGAAACCGTTCAGCTTTTAGCGTTTGTCGGACAGTTTTAACGGAGTCTTTCTCCCGAAGGACAAACTTAACGCCTCTTGCGGGGTCGACTCGCAGGGGGCGTTTTGTTAAAGGCAAAGTATGGCACTTCAAAACATGCGGCAAGAGCTATTAGGAATTCCGGGAACAAACTTTGGCTTAGTGACCACTAAGCTCAATGAGGCTTTTGCTGCAATTCAGAATGAAAACGTTTGGAGTTTCCAGCTAATTGATGGCGGTTGGCTAACGCCTGGATTGCTGGGCGGACCGACTACGGAATTCCTTAGTCCAGGAAGAATTACCGTTACGCCATTTACTACCTCTATTACAGGGGATGCAACGGCTTCTGCCGCGTGGACAGCAGCATTAATCAGCCCTCCATTACTTACGCAGCAACAAATACGCGTTCCTTACTATTCGCTTTACAACATTATTTCTGCAAACGTATCGAATCCTAACGCAGTGGTATTGACTATTGATCGGCCATGGATGGAACCAAGGCAAACCAGCGGCACATACATGATCTACCAAGCGTATTATGCCGCGCCGCCTGGATTTAAGCGCTGGTACAACATTCGCGATACCACCAACAACAATTATATGGATTGGTGGAGCAGAACGGAAATCGATCTTTCGGAGCAAGATGCCGAACGAACCGATTTTGACGAGCCGCTGTATGTGGTGCCGTACAAGATGGATACGCGCGCGGGAAGTACAACGTACGGCCAAATGCTGTATGAGCTGTGGCCGCATCCGATTACGCAACTCCCTTATACGTTCGCTTGCCAAGCGAATTGGCCGTCGCTAAGCAATCCATCTGACACCGTGCCGTATCCGCTAAATGACGAGTTAGTTAAGTTGCGTGCGTACGAAATGCTCTATTTGTGGAAGGAATCACAAAAGGGCGATGAGATGGAGCGCGGCGCGGGAGCGAATTGGCAATTCCTATTGCAAGCGGCGCGAGCCGAATACGATGACCGGCTTAAACATATTCGCGTAATGGATCGCAGTCTAGTGGATCTGTATTTTAGCAAGATGCAACGTTTGCCGTCTGCATTTGGTGAGCCGTATTCAAGTGTTACTGGACAACTAAATTTGGGCAACTGGGGAAGCTAATGACGCAAAATTGGCGCAAACTGACCAAACACTTCGATCTCCGCCATACTGCGCGCGAAAAAAGCATCATCAAAGTTACGGAAGTATCCCAAATGACGAGGCTTCCCGTTGTCAAAAATCGACGCTTGCCACATCTGCACGTCTTTTCTCCACCATATTCCAACGTGGCCACATTTGTTGTCGCTTCTTGTTTTACGATTTTGAGCGTTTTGTTGATCAGTTGCAACGCGAAGATTATAACGACGGTTATTCAATGTATCGCCATCTTGATGATCACATTTAATCGCTGGATCTGTCAGGCCAAGGATCAGACGGTGCATCAATTTTCCATGAGCTTGTCTGGCATAATAGCTTTTGGTCCTGGGGTGCCAATAAGCATTCCAAGGCCATTGCATCAGCCATTCGTAATCAGCAACATCGACAGTTGCAACTTGGCCTTTTGTCAGTGGAATAAGTTTGATAGATTGATCGAGCGGTTGGACAACAGGCTCGCGCTCGACGCGACGCTTGGCCATAATCTCACCTCGAATGAGATTGCGGTGTTCAACCGCTTTTTTATTATACCCAGTTATGCAGGAGGTTTGTAATGCCAGGCTATGCGGGAACAGCACAAGCTGCATTGATTCGTGACAACAACCAGAAATATTTGTGGAACAACGAAACGGTTGCGGTGGGGGAGGCAAGCATTGCCTTCCAAATTGAAAGAGTTAACCGCACGTTTTATCCGTGGGGTATTTCGCTAGAGATTTTCTTTAGTGGAAATCCTGGCGCTTTTGAAGTTGATCTTCAGGATGCAGATATCGATATGGATTCACATTACGTAACGGTTGACGCGATCACGGTCGGACTAAATGCTTCGTATGTAACGCGCATAGAATTGCCGTCGTTTTATACGAAATACGTGCGCGTAAAACTAGTCGCTTTAACAAATCCCGTGAATGTATCGGTGCTGCTAACGAGGTAGAGCGATGAAAAAGCTGATTGCATTATTTTCGACAATATTTGTGATGGAAATAGTGGCTACAGCGGCGCATGGGCAGATTATTGTTGGAAATTACACGGCAACGTCGTTTCAGTCGGGAGCACCGCTTCCGTCCTCATGCAGCGGCAGCTCTGTATTTACTTTGACGACAACATGGGTTCCGTACTATTGCAATGGTGGTACGTATGTTGCATTTGGCTCGGGAGGATCATCGGCCACCGCTGCAAGTTTATTGAACGGTTCCACTGGCGCGCAGCCATACCAAACTGCCGCAAGCACAACGGCTTTTGTTTACCCTGCAACCGACACTGCCATGTTGACTCTGGACGCAAACCGAACAGACACATACACAGCAGATGGAACAATTGAACGCCCATACAAAACACTTTCAGCTTTAACGGCTGCTTTACCTAGTACGGGACTGGCATCAATCTTTACAAGTCCGAACTCTTCCTATTCTGTTTCGTCTGCCGCAACTTTACCGGCAATTCCAATAACCATCTATGGAAATAGCTCGACGTGGACTTTTAGTGGCGGAGTAACGGTTAATTCCTTGCCGACAATCATTTATGACTTAAATACAGTTGGAGTGACGACATATGCCACTTGCTCTAGCACAATACGTAGTGAGCGCCACGGCGGCAGCTATAGCGGCGGAAATGTAACGCTTGGCGCGAGTTGCTACAACCATATTTACGGAACAAATTTAAGCGGAAACAGCTATACGCTGACTGTAAATGGGACATTATACGGTGAAGCGCTAACTGGAAGCATGAAAATTAAATCGGGTGGCAGCAGCGCATTATTGGCGATGTACAACCCGAATATGACCAAGTCAAGTGGATATAACATCGACATGACCTCAGGCGGTCAGTTGCTTTTAAGTGGTGGACTTTTAAATACAGTGGCGGGAACTGCAAATATCTATTTGCCGACGGCCAACTCCGTTTCAACACTCCATGCGATTAGCGGCTTGATCACTGGGACAGGATCAGGTGTGGTTTGTGCGTCTGGCACTACAACCTATGTTGCCTTTGGGTTTAATTTGTCTTCAATCACAAACTGCACCTTAGTTACAGGTTATCAAGGGCCGACTACGTTTTTAGGAACAGTTACATCGTCAGTTTATGCCGGTGTTTCTACTAACTTTTCTTGCACTCCTGGTGTAGCAGCCGGCACGGGCGCGAGTTGCGTTTGCGCAACAAATCACACTTGCACTACTAATAGCGGCGATTTGACGCTTGCAACCGGTACAGCTACAACGACTGGCACTGAAGTTACGGTAGTGCTATACGGATCAGCACAAACATACTACCCAAACTGCTCGGCCGAGGTGCACACACCAACGTCACTTGGGGCAACGGACTACACAGTGGAAACCAGTACCGGGTTTACCCGCTACTCATTTGGCGCGCCATCGGCTAGTACGACGTACACCATCCATTACCAATGTGGTTACTAGTTTAAAGCGAAAAGGAGAAGACCTTGAAAAAGATTGTATATGTATTGTTTTTGTTGCTGGCTATTCCAGCTTTTTCTCAGCAAACAAATGAACCAACAGTAACTGAGTTAAAGGCGCAAATAGCGCAGCTTAAGTTGCAGGTTTTGCAATTGCAGTCTGCATTTTTACAATGCCAAGCCCCGCAGATTCAGCAGGAAGTTCAAAACACACAAAATGCATTGCGTGTCGAGCAAGAAAAGAAGAAACCGATAGAGAAAAAGCTGGAAAGCAAGGAAGTTAAACCGACTGCAATTAAGTAACAGCAAAGGAATAAGCGATGAAGCATCTTTATGCTTTATGCGTGTTGATTTTTACCGTAAGCGCGTCAGCGCAAATTGCCGCGATTAACGGCTATTGCAACCTTGGCGGCGCGCAGTCGGTTACTTCTGGTTTGTCGTCGTCAAATTATTTGCTAGGTATTATCCCTAGTTGCACTGTTAAGGTCTATTTAACCGGGACTACGACACTAGCAACGATCTATTCCGATTCAAGCGAAACGCCATTAACTAATCCGTTTACCGCAAATGCGGCATCGTCAACCAATCCTGGCTATTGGCTGTTTTTTGCGGCTGCAAACCAAGGATACGATGTTTCGTTAAGCGGTGGCATAAGTCCCAATGTTTATTCCTCTGCAGTTACTCTTACAGGGATGTATCCTGGAACAAATATAGTTGCTGGCATAACGCAATTGACTGGAGACGTGCTTGCTGGGCCAGGATCTGGATCGTTAGTAGCGACTGTAGTTCGAATTAATGGTGCAGCAATACCAGCATCGGCAACGGTTCTTGGCAGTAACAGTTCGTCGCAGCTTGTGGTAGCAAGTACGACCGGCAGCGGAAGTGTGGTTTTGGCGACTAGTCCAACGCTAGTAACGCCCAACATTGGAAATGCAACTGCAAAAAGCCTTAATAATGTATATAAAGTAGAACAGTTTTCTGGTGCAACAGCTGATGTACAGTTAAATGCTTGTATTGCGCAACTTACTACTTTAACTGGCGGCATTTGCGATGCAACTGGTTACGGTGCAACAAATCAAACAATTGCTGCAACAGTCACTGTAGGAAATAGTGGAAATAACCCTATAAAAGTAATTATGAGCAATGCGACTACGTTTCGGCCAAGTTCTGCGCTTTGTGTGGCAGGATCAAAAGTGTTTGAAATTGAACAAAACGGTCAGCTTATAGGATTAAGTGTTAATGCTGACGCAAACTGCCCAGTTTCTACATCGCCGTATTATGGCAATGTAGTCGTTTTTGACACGACTATTGCAGGGGCCGATACAACCCTTCTTCAAGATGCAAACATATTTAGCAATGGTACAACTGGAAATGCAATTGCATTTTTGACGGATAATACTACAGGAACACAATATCAAACGTTTGTAAAACTAGAGCATGTGCGTACAACAGGATTTTTAAACGCCCTTGATATGGATAATAGTGTTGGAACTGGAACATCGGGAGGACAATTTATCAACGGCAATATTATTGATGATTTTGTGGCTGTATCTCCCGTGAATTGCATTACGATGAATACAGGGTCTCAGGGAGTCGCTGGAGACAGTATTGATGGCAATATTGTCTCGAAGTTTCAGTGCGAAGGTCAGACCGGAAACTACCTCAACATGACAGGTACGGTTGCAAGCCAGATTTCATTTAATCGCTTTATTGATTTTGTGGCTTGGGACAGTCCTAGTAGAAATTCATTGGTAATGGGTGCAGCTGCCACATTCAATTACATCAGTGGCATTTCTATAGCGATTTACCCGCCATCTACGGCGGGCTTCGGAAACATATTTGAACAAACAGATGATTTTCAGCAAAAAGTCCAGCCAAATCTTTTGCAAGATACGGATTTTGTTCAGGGCACCTCAGTATGGAACGCCACAAGTGCGGCAGCAGTAGTTTCGGGGGTAGGTTGCCAAGATACTACTGCTTTTGTTGCCACAACAAGTGGCACTGCAGCAGACGTTTGGCTTGAGCCGGTTGATGTTGTTCCTGGAGCGACTTATACATTAACTGCTTGCATGAATGAGTCTAGTGCAACTAGTGGCCAAGTAAATCTAAATGTAATCGTAATAGATAGTACTAATCCAAGTTATCCTTCAGGAACAAACATTAAAAATTATTATTTGACGGTTGGTCAGAGTCAAAGCCGTATTCTTATGTTATTTACAATCCCTACCGGCGTTACGTCAGTACAAATACTTTGGAACGATCCTTCTGTAGTCTTTACCACTGCTAACACGGTAAGTTTTTCTGCTCCTATGTTGCAATATGGCAGCACCAACACCGATTATGTAAGTGCATCAGCTACGCCGTTACTTGCAAGCATACTTAGCGGTACTACCTTGGCGAGTAATGTGGTAAGTTCTAGCCTTACGAGCGTGGGCACGTTGACCAGCTTAAGTACAGGCCCAATTACGGAGAGTGGTTCAACAACCAATACGTTTAGTGGAGCAATAGCAAATGTAGCTTTGCTTTCTGCTATTAACAGTGGTAGTGCTGGAATTGGCGTATTTGGATCGGTAACGGGCACAGGTGGAGTAGGTGTTCAAGGAAGCGCCACTAGCGGAAACGCTATATGGGGAAATGCTACAAGTGGCGAAGGTGTGTACGGATCTAGCACATCAGGAACAGGTGTAGAAGGTGAAAGTTTAAGTAATGAAGCAGGATATTTTATGCAGGATGGAACACTTACAGCTTCTACCACACATTCGACTTTATACGCTTACAGAAATCAAACTCTTGGTTCGTATACCTCGACCGGCGCTATTATTCGTGGAGAGGATACAACTGCATCTACTGGAAATTTATTTGAGTTAGTAAAGCAAGGAACTAACGTGCTTAGCGTGAGCTCCGCGGGTAATACTACAATCGGAGGCACGCTTAGCACGGGAGTAATTACGGAAAGCGGTAGCACGTACAGCACATTTACTAATACTTCAACAGGTATTATTACAGGAGCAATATTTCTAGGCCCCAATATTGGAACTGGCAATTATACAAGAATAATATTAGGTACCGATGTTTCAAACTATAATGCACTAGACTTTAATTTTATTAATTCAGGCGGAACTGGATCGGCATCAAATTATGGATTAATAAATATTTATGGGCGGGACGGCTTGGTTATTTTTAGCAGTGGTAATGTGTCCATAGGTAATGGTACAGATTCTGGCTATAAACTAATTGTCGTTGGTACCGCATCAATAAATAGCGGCACTAATCAAGTTTATCGTTGTACTACGGCTGGAACGCTACCAATTGGAACTTTAACTATCACGACGGGTGATTGTGGGGCGTCAACTGCAACCGGTTTGTATTTGCCATAGAAATAATAACTGGTTTGATGGTAGGACATTGATGGATTACAAAACGAGCCAATATGAACAAGAAATGCTGGAAGGAATCTTGGAAGTAAAAGTTGGTATGGCAGATCTTCGCGCCAAAATGAACATGCTTGTTGGCGTTGAAGGTACCAATGGGCGACTAGGTGAAGTTATTGCTGATGTAGATTCCCTAAAAATATCACGGGATTAGCAACGAGGATTTATGACTGCGTTTGGCTTTTTAGGAACTTGTATCGGTGGAGCATTGGAATGGTTTTTTAGCCGACGTTGACATTATGCTAATTAACAATAAAATCCGCGCCTTTCTCGATACCATTGCATGGTCCGAAGGTACCAGTACACATCCATTAACTAAAAACGACGGTTACGACGTAATTGTATCTGGCGATGAAGCTGCCGGAGAAAAGGGTTTAGAGATCTTTACAATTTATATCGATCATCCATTTGCTACAGGCCGTCCAGCAAAAGTTATTTGCACTGGACCAAAACGCCTTACTTCAACGGCTAGCGGACGCTACCAATTAGAACTAAAATGGTGGGAGGCGTATAAGTTGATGTTACACTTGAATGATTTTAGCCCGGCTAGTCAAGATGCGGTTGCTGTTCGGCAGATTCAAGAACGCAGCGCAATTGATGAAATTGAAAAAGGAGAAATTGCTTTAGCTATCAATGCTTGCTCAAATATTTGGGCAAGTTTTCCTGGTAATGATTACGCGGAACACGGCGGTAAAAACTTAACTGAATTGGTTGAGCATTATCAACAGTTTTTAAGCGCTGCAACAGCTACATAGGCATTTGAGAAAAGGAGGAGATATGGCAACGATTTTATTTGGGGTGATACTTACTTTTCCACCTGCTGCAAAAATTCTTGCAATTGCTGTGGTGGTATATGGCGTATTGCAAATATTAAAACAGTCTCCATTGATTGGGCAGTATATTACAGGCCCTACAGCGGCAGCGCTTAACTTGGTTTTAAATGCACTTGGTGCAATGGTGGCAATACCGTCCGATCAGCTTTATACAGCCAATTCATTTTTAATTATTTTAACTGCGGCGCTTGGTTCTGCTGGAATTCATGGAACAGTGTCCAAATTAACAAATTCCTCTAAACCTGCGGCTGTGACAGGAGACAACGCAGCAAAGTGAGTGCTTATGCCCGCTCGCGAAATCATGAAAAAGTTCCGCAAGCATCAGCTACATTCTGGTAAGGGAGGAAAGATCGTTCGTAACAAGAAACAAGCAAAGGCGATTTTGCTTTCGTATTTACGAAAGGAAGGTCGAATTGGATCACGTAAATCCTTAACCAAGAAGAGTAAACACAGAAAAAAAGTTGTCACCAGAAAGTAACTGGTAGATGATTGTATAGGAAAAACGCGAGCAGCATGCCCTCCCTTTTCTTAGGGAACAAGCAATGGCTCAAGACCGAAATGGCCTTGGGCTATTTTTATTTGTGGCCCTAGAAGGTGAGCTATGGCGAAGTTGACCTACAAAAAGCGGCAAAAGTTGCCAAGTAAAGCGTTCGCGGTTAAAGGACGTCGCTTCCCAATTCATGATCGTGCGCATGCAAAGAATGCATTAGCGCGTGTATCACAGTTTGGTTCTTCGCAAGAAAAAGCTGAAGTACGGCGTAAGGTGCATGCCAAGTTCCCTGGAATTGCTGTTAGTGGCTTGAAAAAGGGCAAAGGGAAAAAGGGTAGCCGGAAGCGCTTGGCATCAAAAAGGTAAGGAATGACGGCGTATAGCTGGCTTACATTTCTGACTGCACGCCAACAGCTTGCGTCGCGGCTGGCGGATACCGGAAATGTGTTTTGGACGGACACTGAATGCGGAATTTATGTTTGCCAAGCGCTGCGAATGTTTAATGTGCTTACGTTTACTTGGAAACAGGACTTTGTCTTTAATTCATCAACGCTTTGGAATTCGCTAGCAACTTTGACCAATTCGCCGCGCATACGTACGCTTACAGATACTTATTGCTATACGTTGATGGAATACATGCTGTTGGAACCGCCAACAGGAGGAACTTGGAGTGGAACTTCGCAATTTACCATCAACGATTTTTCAACAGCTTTGCAGCATCGACGCGACGAAATGCTGCAAATATCAAATTGCAACCAGATGTTGCTTTCTAACGTTGCGATAGTTCCCAATACGCGTCGAACCTATCTTCCTGACACAGTTATAGACGTTGAGCGGGTTCGCTATATTCCGGTAACCGGAAATCCAAATACTCTTTATCGCGATGATACAGTGGCGCAGGAGTTTTATGAAGCACCATTGTATCAATTAGGTTCTGGAACGCCCGAAACCTTTATGCTGACTTCAGAACCGCCACTTGCTTGGGATGTAGACATTACGCCTAACTTGCCGGGAACATATGAAGCCGTGGTGTTGAAATCGGGCGCAGCCTTTTCTCCACCTACGGCGACGTTATTGAATATTCCAGATGATTTTGCATGGGTGCTGATCTGGGGGGCAATGGCTGATCTTTTGGGAAGGGAAAGCGAGGCCACGGATCGTCTGCGCGCTGCATACTGCTTACGCAGATACCAGGATGGTTTGAATTTGTTGCTTAAAACGCCCTGGATCATGTTGGCAAAGGTAAACAACGCAGCTACCGATATGCCGTCGATTGCCGCTATGGACCGGTATGCGCCGGAGTGGGATTCAACGCCAACAAGTTTTGGCCCTTGCATCGTGATTGGGGGTATTGATTTTTTAGCCGCGCCTACGGGATCTGGCATTGGGGCAACCGTTTTAGCGAATGCGCCAGTGCCGTCATTGGATGCCGATTATGTTCAAGTTTCGCGCAGCAATTGGGATGTTGTTTTAGATCTAGCTCAGGCTTATGCGACCTTTAAAATGGCTGGTGCCGAATTCCAATCGGCATTGGAACTGGAGGCACGCGCTATTCAAGCGTGCTCGGCGGAGAACTCGCGACTTAAGAGCATGGGTAGCTTTAGCGATATTCTGGTGCAGCGCGGACAGGCGCAAGATCGAAATCAAGAGCGGTACAACGACGCAAGGCAGAAATCGCAGCCAAGCGAAGGAACAAAATAAGTTTAAATATGAAATAATGAAAAGTATAAAATAAGTTGTCGAGCAACATGCCCTCGCCCTGTGGCGAACAAGCAATGGCTCAAGACCAGCAATGGTTTTGGGCCATTGCTGTTTTACCAGACAAGGGCAAAGTGGCGCTTAATTTTAAAGGTTTCGATTTAACTCACCCCCCAAACCGCGAGCCTAGCGGATCGGTAAGCATTGCTCAAAATGTCCGTACCTATTCGGCTGGTAGCGTCAACTTTCGCAATTTGCTTACAAATGCGATTGAAACCGTTGGAAATCCGTTTACGCTCGTTCCGACTCTTACTTGCAGCAGTAGTTATTGGACTAATCCTGCAAATGCAACATCTACCTCATTATTTACATCAGTTTCTGTAGCTGCCGATATGGGATCAGGCACGTTATCGTTAGCGATTGGCGCACAAACAATTCCAACGACGGCAACGATCGCGGGCATAAAAATAACTTGCAACGCTTATGCCACATCGGGATCGCAATCGTTATCGTTTGGACTTGGAATTTCTGGAGCAACCCTTGATAAAGCAACACTAACAACAACAGCGGCAACATATACGTTTGGCGGCAACACTTCTTTATGGGGCGCGACTGTCACTCCGGCAATTATCAACGCTGGATTTACACCCGTATTTGAAGTAGATAACTTAAGCGGCATAACAGCCACAACCTATGTCAACAGTGTCGTAGTCACAATTTATTACACGACTCCTGCCGCTCTACATACAATTCGTCGTTTAAACGATTCCACGCCCAACGGACCAGCGAATGGATATGTGCTAATGACTGGCGTCAATACTACTTTGTTTTCTAGCACTGCCGTGGTAGCGATTGGTTTAAGTGGCAATCCGGTTTCGATGATTCCGTTTAGGCCCAACTCTTCAGTGCAGCCGTGGATGTATGTTGGCGATTCGGCTATACAAGGAGACGTTACTCTCGAAACGGAATTTTTAATTACCAATGCCAGCGGTGGCCATACCGCTGATAATTTCCCATCGAACGGTATGATGAAGGTTCGGTCGGATAATGTTTGCTACAAAATGGGCATTAAGGAGCCGCAACTTGCTCCTTCTGTCTCCACCGAAAATTCTAGTGTGACGACAACCGGAGTGCTTTACGCGACGGCGATTCCTTGGACAAACTATCCGACAGGAACAAACTCGGATTTTGATTACGGCGAAACCGAAGGGTACCCAAATACCACTCCACCTGTTGATGGAACCGCACCGTACACGGTAAACGTGCAAAATGCGACCACCGTGACAATTACTATTCCTGATTCCACGGACACGGTGATTATCAACGGAAACGTAATCACAACCCCGACGGCCACAGGGCTACCGCTGGCCTCGACCAATCCAGGTTACTACGTACAACCTACGGGCGGAGTGTCTCCTCCGTCGACAGTTCCATCGATCATTATTGGAGCGTTTACGGATGGCGACGGCAACGTGATTGCCGCTGGACAGGCACCGCTTTATATCAAAAATATTGTGGACGTGGGTGGAAATCTGGGTGTAGAAATTACTGTTCCCAGCACGGCCGTATCGATGCAAATCGGCATTGACTCGACTGGAAACACCTTTAGCAATAACTCTGGTTCTTTTAGCATTACGGTAACAGTAACAACAAATGCATTGCCGTTGGTTGTATCCACACTCGGCACATTGTCGCTTAGTTACTGGGGAGATTCTCCGTCGTCAGGCCAAGTTGGGTCTTACATCTGGAAAAATCCAGACGATTCTGGCGGAAGTGGACCAACTCGCTCTACGTCAAATGCGGACGGAAGTACAACAGGAAATTCCTTTATTTTTGATGCCTCGTTTGGAACGGCGTGCGTTCCACCCCTTGCCGCCGGAATACCTGGATTGCCTGGCGTGGATATTTCTAACGGAACTTCTGATTACGTTATAAATAACCCGATGGAATGGTTTCAATTGACTGCGGAGGGCGTTGTTTCAGGTTCAAATGCCGTGTTTGCCTCGCCTCTCACATCGACATATACAACCAGTACGACGTATACAAACTTTAATTTTTGCTTGACCGGAAGCATTTATATTCCTGCAGGTGGATATTACAAATTTGTTCTAACCAATAAAGATCAAACAATCTGGGGTATTGGCGGAAGCCCCACCTTTGTTTCGGCGAGTGCAACATACATGACCGGTAACGAAGAAACAACTGCCGGAACGGTTTCATTAAGCAAATCTCAAATATCTTCTTACGGGCAAACTATTTCGGTGGTAAGCGGAATTGCTCTTCTTCCTGTTGCTCCGCTGAAATATAACGGCACTTATTACAACGAAGGTGGCCAATGCACGGTTACGACCGTGATTTTACATTTTGCGTCAGCAGGAATTCATTCAATCGAGATCGACTATGACTTTTGGTACCACTCCGGCCGTATTCTTCTTTTGATGGTTTCTCCCACTGCCTCATCAACAATCTCTGGCGTGACCACGCCAACGATTGTTCTTCCCTTGAGCGACACGGTTAGAGAAGAGGTGCAGTATCGCTACACGTATCGCTCCAGCGCAACGGGAGCGACTTCTAATCCTTCGCCTGAGTCGACGGCGGAATCTGTTCCTGTCAAAGCAAACACCATTACGTCAAATTGGTCGAACGATCCTCAAGTAGACAAGGTTGATTATTACCGTGTCGATTCCGCTATTACAGATTTTACGTACGTTTGCACGGGGCCAAATGATGACCTTGGCGGAGGGGGAACTAATACTCCAGTTTCTGATTCGCTGACGGATACTGAACTTGGCACAAATATACTTGTTTACACCAATTACGAACCCTTTCCTTCGATTGATTTGCCGCAAAAAGGAATTTGTACAGTTTCAAGTAACGTAATTACTTGGGTCAGCGGGGGGGCGATTGGAGGTACAGCTACTGGATTTAATACGCGATGGCTAGCGGGAACAATCATTAAAATAGGTTCCCCGACTTCCTTGGCCTATACCTTCATTTCGCGCCCCTCAGCCAGTAATTTTGCTGCTTTAACCGCATATGCATTGGACTGGGTCATTGAAGATACCAATGGCCATTACCAGCTTGTTACAACGGCGGGAATTTCAGGCAGCACAACCCCGACCTTTAGCACTACGGGAGGTACGACGGTCAGCGGAACGGTAATCTTTACGGATAAGGGCATTGTTGTTCCTGACGGTTTTGTCAACGAAATTACGATTCCTGGTGTTCCTGATGGAACAGATCTGGCTTATGAAATTTCCGAACCCATTCTTGCCGCTCAGCCGTTGCCGTATCTATTTGGCCCCACGGATAATATTAACTACACATTTGGTGTAGGTGATACGCTGCGACCGGGAACACTTTATTGGTGCTCAGGATCGAATCTTGATGCGGCGCCGGATACTAACCAAATGGACGTAACCGATCCTGGCGAGCCTCTGGTTAACGGCGCCATGTCTGGGGGGCGGGGTGTGCTGTTTTCGATCCGACGGGCATGGGTTATTATGCCTAACTTTTTTAATGCTCTTGCCACTGTAACGGGAACCACGGGATCAACCTGGACCTTGCAAGCCACGAGCATTAACCGCGGGCTGTTTATGCCGCGCTGTGTAGCGATCGAGGGCGGCGGACTTATTTTCTTTCGCGTGGACGACGGAATTCACTTTTCACCTGGAGGCGGCGCGTCAAAGTCGATTACCGACGATAGTTTGTATCCAATTTTTCCGCATGAAAACGAGGATGGTGGAACAAGCGTTCCTCAGCCGGTGACGCGAGAAGGTGTAACGATCTATCCGCCCGATGACACACAATCGCAATTACAAAAATTTTCGATTGTAAACGGATATCTTTACTACGACTATGTTGACACGACCAATGTGCCGCGGACACTGGTTTTTGATATTCAGGCGATGGGCTGGGTGTGGGATGTGTACGAATGGCCAGCCACAATCCACGCAACCAACGAAGGTTTGAGCCAGCAAGGGGTGCTGGTAGGTTGCAACGATGGCAGCATTCGTCAGCTAGCCAGCGGCGGCACGGAAACAGGAACCGCCATTGTGCAGACTCCCGCGATCGGGGGAAAGGGATGGCAGACGCTGGGGCCGGTATTGATTGTGGAATATTCTTCCACGTCTACGATTACGCTGACCGGCTATGCGGCGGATGCGGATAACGGCAGTTATGGGCCACCAGCTATTACGATTCCCTCGTCAAGCGGTGCGCTGACGAAATTAAAACTTGTTTGCGGCGCGAGCAAGTGGAAGTTGTTGTGGTTTCAGTTTACTTCAACAGTGCAGTTTCAACTTAATTTGGAAGACTTTGTGGTGCAAGTAAAAGATTGGGGATCGACAGGGGCGTACAGAGAGGTGCAGCCCTTTGCTGAAAATGGAGGTGGAGGATAATGGGAAAAATTACGATAACTGATCGGCGATGCAAACGTTGTGGAGCGATACAGGTTACACCACCTCCCAACGGTTTATGCCCAAATTGCACGATATGGAAGGCCAAACACAATGGCAATTAATCTGGAATCGTTTCGTTATCCTTTTGAATCGGAAATTGCCAACGAAAGCGAAGGGGCGAAAACAGCGCATCGCAATGCTTTTCAGGGAATTCTTGACCTAAATCAAGCGGTTGCTTCGTTAAAATCGCAATTAACTTCGACAACAACAACGACAACAACGGCGACAACAACATCAACGGCGAGCACGTCTTCGGGTTCAGAGACGGTTGTTACTAATACTTCTACAACAACGATTGGTTACGTGAACGATCAATCTGGAGTGACAGCCTACACCACGGTGCAATCGGATTACGGAAAATACATTATTCTTGATAATGCCTCGGCGATTGCGGTGACGTTAAGCGTGGGCTCGTCTTCCCCAGCAATTACCGTACCTTGGTTTACAAGCATCTTGAATTATGGCGCCGGTACGGCGACATTGACGCCTATTACCGGAACGATTTCTTACGATAATAATTTGGCTGCAGCTTCGATGCCAGTTCCACAAGGCTGTGTGGCGGTGGTGGTCTACGATGGCACAAATTTTTGGGCGGAGCTGGTTCCAAATATTGGAAACGTGGTTACGCAGATTGTTGCGGGAACCAATGTGACAATATCGCCCACCAGTGGTGTGGGAGCTGTTACCGTCAATTCGACGGGGGGCGGAAGCGGAACAATTACTGGTGTAACGGCTGGAACCGGGCTGACTGGCGGCGGTACAAGCGGAAATGTGACGCTGTCGCTTTCGACGCCGGTGTCTGTGGCAAATGGTGGAACGGGTACAGCAAGTCCCAGCTTGGTAGCCGGTACAAACATCACCATCACGGGGAGCTGGCCGGATCAAACAATTACAGCAAGCGGAGGTGGCGGAACCGGTTATCTAAAGGGAACAATCACGATTAACGCCGGAGGTGCATCAAGCGGTACATTTTATGGCTCGACTACGGTTACTGGAGCGACAGTGGGAATGTGTGCTGTTGCGAGCCCGTTGGGAGGGCCTGTTTCAGGAACTCCGGCTGCCAGTCTGGAAAATATTTTATGCGGTGTAAGCGCAACAAATACAGTTTCAGCGGAAGTTACTTGTCCAAATATTGGCGTTTCTTGGGATACAATTACGCTCGAAGTTGTTGTTTTTCCTTGATTTAATAATATAAAAAACTTGGAATTGACGTTGATTTGTCGATAGTCTTATTTGCGTAATAGCGGTAAACTGTACGGGAAAGAAGTTGTCGAGCAGCATGCCCCCCTTTTGGGAACAAGCAATGGCTCAGAGTCCGAAGTGGCCTCTGGGCCATTTTTGTTTTTGCTTGGGGGGAATATGGGATTTTGGTCAAGCCTTTTTGCAAGTTATTTATATCGAGCTAGATACGCAGTTGCTTGCTTGATCCAATCCGTGTCTTCCAAAATTCCAAGCCTCGTATTACATACGGCGCAAAGCAAACCGCGTCTGCATTTATCACAAGCGTGGCACGAATTACCGCAGCAAGAATGGTCGTGGTCAACGTGGAAGGTCTTTCCATTACTTTTTGGATCAAACGAGCCGCAGATAGCGCATTTACCCCCCTGTAAGCGTAAAGTCTCTTCGTACCACTCTGGAGTTACTCCGTATTGTCGAAACCTTTTCTTAATAGATAAGTCTTTTACGTGCTTTGGGTGGGCCTTTCTCCATTCTTTAGCTAGTGCGTTTAATTCGTCGCGGCGGCGCAAATACCAAGCACGATGTTGTTCGCTACGCAAATATGCCCGATCTCTGGCTCGTGCCTCTTCAAGATGCTCTTTTCGCCATTTTTTCTCCCATTTTGCCTTGTACGCATTAGCACATGATCGGCAATGCCCACATCTTCCGGACTTAATTTTTGGATTTTTGTCAAAGTTTTTGATGGGCTGTGGAATGCCTGCAAATTTGCAGTCTTTTCGGCAGCATATCTTCATCCCGTTAATAACGGGATACAACGAATTAGCTGAAGGTGCCGTAGTTACTTCTCAACAATGCTTGTAACCAACTAAGATCTATATCTTTGGCATCTTTATTTTACTACAAGTAGGTGTATTATGGGGTTCTGGAATTCTCTTTTTGGCGGTTCAAATTCGACCTTGTCAGGCGACATAAACCAGTTTGGTCAGATTGGCAAATTTGCCACCAATCTGGGCGAGAGCAACCTGTCGCAGTCTTCGAACTTTATGTCTTCTATCCTCAGTGGAAATCAATCCAAAATTGGAAAGGTGCTGGGACCGGAGATCAGCAATATCAAAGGGCAGGGCCAGCAGTCCAAATTGCAAACGGCGCAGTTCGGAAACCGCGGAGGAGGCAGCAACGCTGCCATGCAGTCCGCAGACGACAAGTCGCGGGCTTCCGTCAACAGTATGATCTCTTCGCTTCTGGGTACCTCGGCCAGCGGATTGGCAAGCTCTGGCAGTAGCCTATTGAGCCAGGGAATGCAAGCGTATGGCCAGCAAGCGACATTGTCGCAGGAGCAAACGCAAAATTGGTCAAACAGCATTTTGGGGCGCGCTGTTTCTGGCGGAGTTGGAGCGGCCGAGTCTTTTGGATTGGGAGCGGCCGGTGGTGCGCTTTCTAAAACTGGTGCACGCAAAGGCGCTATGAGCGGGCTGCAAAGTTATTTTTCTGGCGGTGATAATCAGTAGGGAGTAATGTATGGCAAGCGGCGAAGCATGGCAAAGTGGTTGGAATCTAGGTTCGCAACTTGCGCAGCAGCGAACTGCGCGGAAGCAGCAGCTGTCTGACGAAGAGTTTCAGACTCATTTTAGCGATCTACAGCAAGACATTGGTAATTTGCAGACAAAGCTTTCGACGGTTAAGCCTGGAACCCCTGAATATTTAAAAACCCAGTATGCCTTGCAACAAGCGATCGAGAGCCGGAACGGACTTTTTGCGCAACAGCCTGGCGCGCTGCATAAATTTGGCCACTTGCTGCATTTGACAAAAGGTGGCGGCAAGCAGCCTGCGGTTGCTCCTCCGGTCATTGGTCAACCGACAATGGATATTGGTGGTGAAAAAGTTCCCACAGGTGCGGCATACATGATTCGGGGGCCACAGACTCCGGCGCAGCTAAGAGCGCAAGCGGAGGCGCAAAGGAAAGCAACGGCGGCACCGACATACGTTGCACCGCAAACTCCGTGGGAAAAATATTTGGCTAATTACCAGGAAGTAATGGGATCTGGAGCTCAACCCTCTGATGAGCAAAAAAAAGAATTCGCGCTTACTGGAAAAATAACAGAGCCTAAGCCGACTGGTGAAAGTTTTAAAACGCAAACTTTGACATTGCCAAATGGTACAACGCTTACAGCTCAACAAGATATCAAAAGCGGAAAATGGCAGTATCTGACCGGCGAACAAATACCTAATGACGTGTTGCAAGGCGCTAAGATTGCGCCAAAGGAACTGCAACCAAAAACAGCGTGGGCGCGCGACAAAAGCGGAAAAATATACTCTGTAAACTTGGATGCAAAGACGCACCAGGAAATTCCAGGATCTCGAAATTACAGCTTGGTGCCGCCGGCATCGTTAACGGGAAGAATTACAACTGGTTTCTATCATTACTATGATCCAGAAACTGGACAAGTCATTCAAGTTCCAGAAACACGTATGTCGGTTCCTGTGGGTGCTGGAAGACCGGGCGCTGCAGGGCCATCAACTTCTGCTGGCACGTCGTCTGCGGCGCAATCCGCCGCAGCGGCTCCACCGGCAGTATCTACCGTGCCAAAAACGCCAGGGGAAGCGCGTAGCCGTGTTCCGCGTGCAACAGCGCAAGCTCCTAGAGCAGGTACGGTTCCTGCGAATACTGCCGCGGCACCTAATGCACCTAAGGTCGGCCGTGTAATCGGATTTAAAACGCCAAAAGAATATTCGGATACGAAAAAGGATTATGAATCTTCCATCGATAGGATGAAAACGATGGATCGCAACTTAACGAACGCTTTACACAACGATCAGCAAGCCATGCTTTCGTTGGTTGCTAATCACATTGGTATGACGCTCGGTGGCCAAAAGGGCGCGCGTATTAACCAAGCAGTATGGAACGAAGCCGTACAGTCGGCTCCGTGGTTGGAACGGGCTAAAGCTCGGTTTGATAGTCGGGGTTTATTGTCCGGTGTGACATTAGCTCCTGAGCAAATGCGGCAAATGGTTCAATTGGCGCATGAAAAAGTGGATATTTTAAAACAGCATCTTGATCGGCTCAATGCTGAATACGGCCGGGGTGGTGATGTTGCTGGCGGCGGTATGGTAAAAATGAGAGCGCCTAATGGAATGATTAAGCAAGTACCTATGGATCAAGTCGACCATTACAAAAGTTTAGGCGCCGCGGTGGTGAAGTAATGGCTCAAGATTGGTTCACTGCAAATGCGCCAAAGACAAATGCCAAAGGCGGGGACTGGTTTGTAAAAAATGCTCCTTCTGCTATGCCTGATTTTACGGCAAATCCAAAGGGTGAAGGACTCTATCGAATGCTTCCGGCTTCAAATGCCGGATTTACGCGAACTGAAGACGTAAAGATGGTTCCTTTTAGCCGTGTTCAAGATGCGCAAAGTGCAGGTTATCATTTGCATCCTGATGAGGCGTCGAAGTACGAAAAGGATTTTGCGCACCAGGGCGAAGGACCATCGTGGTTGGAAAAGGCTAAAGCACGTGTTCAGCAGGGATTACAGCCAGTACCGGGCGAGACCATAAAAAACATGAAAACGCCTGGCATTAGCAATGTGGATCGGGCAGCGGGTCGTGTTTTATACGGTACGCCTGGTTATTTAAAAGATCTCGCGTCAACATTTTTTAAGGCTAGTTCTTCTAGCGGAAATGTTAATGACGTGTACAATCTGCTCGATATGGTCGATCCAGGTAACACGCTTGTGGGTTTGCGAGATCAATTTAAGGAAGATGTGAAGACCGATCCTAGAATGGCTGTGCAAAATGCTATAGGAACGTTGGCTGGCATGGCAATTGTTGGTGCCGCTACGCATGGTGCCAGTAAACGCCTTAGCAGTCTACCTAATCTTCGTGAAGCTGCTAGCGAAAAGTTTCGTAGAAGTGCGCAGACGATTGCCGGAATTGGAAAAGGTGCAGTAAAAGAAGCGGCAAAAGGTGAAATTGAAAAAGCAGGAAAAGCACGAACGACTGCTTTAGGAAAAGCCCGAGAAGAAGCAGGAACTTCTGCGCAGGAACGTGCAGCAATTCGGGAGAAGAATCTAAAAGTTCTAAAAGAGCATCAAGATCGTATTCGTCTTGAAAATGATGTAAAGAAGTCGTCTCAAGAATTAGCTAAGCGCCACGAAGCTGCTCAAACTAAAGCAGAAAAAGAAAACGATGCAAATTGGGATCAAGTGCATAAGGCGTTAGATCAGGAAGAAACGCCTGTTGCGCCATTAAAGACAATTGCGAAAAGCGCTTCTGCTTATGCCGACCCAGTAACACTTCCGATTGTACGCAGCATTTTGCACGAAGGAGGGGTGAAATTTGATAACGTTGGACGGCCGATCGTAAACGGCGAGGCGCGCCAAGTCATTGCCAACAACAAAGAAGTACCTATTAACGACAGAAACTACAGTCAGTTTTATGAAATGCAATACGGCGAACTGCCGCCAGTGGGAGACAATGCGGGCAATACTAGTTTTGCGCGTTTACAACGGCTTCGTACGTACACTCTTAACCGGATGTATAGCGGTGGCCGTCTGGAAGCTGGCACATACAACTCGTTGAAAATGATTTTGAACGGAATAGATCAGTCCATGGATGCAATTGCGGTGCGTAAAAAAATGACTAAGCAATTAACGCGCGCACGTGCTTCGCATACGCAAATGATGGAAGCATTCCATGATTCTCCGACCGATCCAAGAACAGTACAAACGCAATCGTTGCGAGAAACATCCCCTGAATTGGCTAAGGAACAAGGGATTGCAAATCGGCGGGAAAAGCTGTCGGCTTATGATCCAGAAATTAGTCGGCTGTCTTCTGAACTTGATACTAAGCGTACGGCGCTAAAAGGTATGTCAAAGGAGCCTTTGCGTGAAGGGCTTCAACAATATCCGGAACGGCCGACTACGCAACCGTTACCGTTGCCGGGTGGTGAACGGCCAGTTGCTGCAGCGCCTCGCCCGACGCTAGATGTCCAAGCTGAACGCGTAAAAATGCTTGAAAGTAAAGCAAAACGGGTAGGGTTGACGGGATATGATTATGCAATTCTTGGCTCGTCTTTAATGGAAGCGTTTCGACCGTTGTTTCATGGCGCAGGAGAAGTAGCTTTTAGAACTGGCGCATGGGGATATGTTGGTAGTAAATTGGCATTTCAAACTCTTTTACGGAATCCTCGTTTTGTTGAATGGGTATCTCGCGCGACGCCGGAAGAAGTTGCTGGATTACGACAATTGCCAAATGCAGAACGGCTAAAAATAGCAGATGTCACCAGAAATGTTATTCAAGCGTCAGCCAAAGAGGGAAGACCAATTACTGTTTCTCCTTCTGTTGCCGGATTTTTGGCTTCTGGCGCTGGACAACCTCAATCTTTGCAGCAATTACGAAAGCAAGCACAGCAGCTTCAATCTACGCCAGCTCAAGCACCAGCGCAGCAACCAGCGCCAACAGAACCTACTAAAGAAACGCAACCTGAATCGCCAGATGAAACGGAATCTGAAGGGTCAGAAGTGATGCCGTAGGGCATTACATATGGTTGGAACCGCAGAAATACTGTCTACATTTGAACATTGCCCGCGTCAATGTTTTTGGATGAAGCGATGGGAAAAGCGGAAATTAGCCGCTTTGGAAATGCTTGATGCTGGAATTCGTGCAGCAGTAATTGAAAAAAATCGCAAAGACTACGGTAATGTTGCTGGCGAGACGGTTTATGGATTAGGCGTCGATCCTGGAATAGATAGCCACGAATATGATTTACATTCCGAAGTGATTCATGCGGCATCGTTATGCGACATTATTGCAACGGCCGTTCGGAAACCATCGGAACCGCCGTGGTTAATTCCTGAAACGCTTTCGTGCTGGAAACCGTCGTGTTTTCTATCGCCGGATGGTGCATATTTACGTCGAGTAGTATGTGTAACGTCATGGAGCGATGAACGGCATTATTCTGTTTGTCGATCATGGGCTACGTTAGGTGCCGTTTGCAATTATTCGTTGCCAATGCAAATTGCCGTTATAGTTTTAGGTCCACATCGCAGCGGAAAATATCATAGTTTTTGGACGCACGGATTACTTCATCCGCGAAACAAAAAACTGCGATTTCGTAAAAAGAATGCGCAACATGAACCATTTAAAGATTCATGGGAATCAGTCTGGCGCGAAGATCATGATGAGATTGAGACGACGGCTTGGCTGGAGGAAATGCTTGCGGATGGTGTTCTTGCCGACCTTTGCTTTTCTGTCAAAATCGGCGTGCCGGAAAAAAGCGCTCGCCAGCATATGCTGGATCTGATGAAGCGAAAGCTAAAAGCAATAGAAGCGTTAAAGACGTTGCCGGATGAACAAATGACCGGTTGCGATTGGCCTAAACCTTGCCAATTTCGTAATGAGTGCCACGCCGGCAGCGAGCCGAGAAATGGAATATTTAAAATGATTTCTTCTTGAAAACTCTTGTCGCATCTGTGCGATGCACTGCTAGCTCATTGTTACGAAAAAATGTTAAAAGCATTAACAGGTTTGTCTGGTTGCATCTGTTCGATGCACTCAAAAAGCGTTGCTACATTAGTCCACACAATTTGCATAATCACCTGTTGGGTTGCATCTGTCCGATGCACTTTAGTTTTGTTGCGACCGCATTTTTTATATCCCATTCTCCACTTAACATCTGTTGCATCTGCACGATGCACTTTAGCTTTGTTGCGACCCACCTGCATTCGTTTCTGAATTACGCTGCAAAGGTTGCATCTGCACGATGCACTTTAGCTTTGTTGCGACCGCTGCCTGGCATATTCACGCCTAAACGCTTTCTGGTTGCATCTGCTCGATGCACTTTAGTTTTGTTGCGACGCAAACGACGACGTGGAAGTTTGCGTTCCTGATCGTTGCATCTGCTCGATGCACTTAAAACCCGTTGCTATGAAATCGGTTGCTGCGCTCTGACAAACGTTGGCAGTTGCATCTGTCCGATGCACTAAAAGCCTGTTGCTACAGCGTCTGCTGCGGATTTTTTGCCATTCCGTGGCGTTGCATCTGTCCGATGCACTTTAAATTTGCCGCAGCATCTCGACTCAAAAATAAAAAATATTTCTACCTCCAGAGTTGCATCTGCACGATGCACTTTAGCTTTGTTGAGACCGGGAGCAACCGACAGTCCGAACAAAAGGATGGCGTTGCATCTGCTCGATGCACTTTAGCCTTGTTGCGCCTATATCAAGGGCAAATACCAGCGATGCTTCATAGTTGCATCTGTTCGATGCACTTTAGCTTTGTTGTGACCAAACTTGACAGCTTCATCCTGATCCAGATACGGTTGCATCTGCTCGATGCACTTTAGCTTACTTGCAACATTTCAATCAGTGCCATTCTCCCGCAGCAACGTCACTTCCGTCAAGAAATTTGTTTTCGTCATCAACGCCTTCCAAGTTTACATCAACGGCCGCCCCGCGAGCACGCGATGCTTGTAAAGGCCGAGTAGACGTGGCAATTGGATTGGGCTGAGCAGGCGACGAAGCGGATGCAGATCGACCGGAAATCATGGTGGCAAGATCCGCTTGATTAGTGCTTGTCGCTACGTTAGGATTTTGCTGGTTTTTGAGTGCGGCAATCGTTTGCTGTAGTGAAGGAATTTCAGCGCTAAGTACAGCCCAAAGATTAGCGGCTTTTGCCCTTTCTTCAATTGCTTTTGCCAGACGTTTTTCGGCAGCGTTTAAAGCTGTGCTAAATACCCTCAATGAACCTTTTGCGACTTTCTTGTTCTTACCCGCCCATCTTTGCTTTGCCGCTTTGCTGGCTAAGTCATGTCGCTGCTGGTTTGAGATGTGTTGTATCCTTTTAACCGCAGCTTTTGTCGGCTGAATAACGATTTCCGCAGGATTTTTTTCGCTCTGTTCCATTATTGTCACCCTTTTTGGAACATATTACGCCATACTACTGGGGATGCAAGCCCTAACACATCCTATCCCGCTTTTAATAATCAGCGATGCGCCTTCCTCAACAACCGGGTTAGGGCGGATTACGCGCGATTTAGCTGTTCGCATTCACAAAAACCTACAAGATGTTTGTCGCGTTGCGGTTCTTGGATATGGCGGTCCCGGCTCGCGAAAATTTGGCTTTCAGCAATACGTGATTGAAGGCATGTCTGAATGGATTATTCCAGCACTTCCAGAGGTATGGGAGGATTTTGCTGGCGATCAGAAGGGCGTTTGCATGACGATTTGGGATGCGTCACGACTTATGTGGTTTGCGCAGCCCGCTCGTTGTGAAATGCTTATTAGCTATCCGATCTTACGTAATTGGCTTGAGCATGCACCTTTTAGGCGGTGGGGATATTTTCCGATTGATGCGGCTGGGCCACACGACATGCTGACTTTTCCGCTTCAGCAAACCTTGCTTGGCTACGACCGTATTTTGGCTTATGGAAAATGGGCTAAGGACATCGTTGAAGAAACAATCGGCGTGAAAGCCGCAAAAGTCCAGAATCTGGACTGGCGGCCGCACGGAATTGATACCGAAATTTTTTACGAGCGTGATCGAGCAGTTTGCCGCTATAAGTTCGGATCAATCACTCGGGCGCAGACGCTACGCAAGGGACCGCAACTTGGTTCGGTGATGCCGGACGAAGTTTTGATTTCTATCGTTGCTACAAACCAATCCAGAAAGGATTGGGCGCTGGGCATTGAAACTGCGGCAATCTTATCCCAAACCCATAGAATCCGGCTCTGGATTCATACCGACCAACTGGAAAGATACTGGTCGATTCCTGCACTTTTGGTTGACTACGGATTGCTTGATAAAACGGTGATTTCGCTTGGCGTTTTGTCCGATGATGAAATGGCGCAAGCGTACTCGGCTTGCGACCTAACGCTTGGTGTTGGTGCGGAAGGCTGGGGATTTCCGCTTGCTGAGGCTCAGGCATGCGGAACACCAGTAGTAACCGGTTCGTATGCCGGCGGCGCTGAACTTGTCCAGGATGAAATGCGCGTAGAGCCTATTGCCTATCGGTACGAAGGGCTCTATGCCTGTAAGCGACCTGTTTTTCAAGTGGCTGATTGGGCAACATGCGCAAAGCGTTGGATCGGCAAACGCGTTGTACTTGATCCGCAATACGATTGGAAAAATCTTTGGCCGCAATGGGAAAGCTATTTTAGGGAGGCGTTTGCGGCATGATTACGCTCATCACGCCTCCCAGCGAATTTTTGCTTGATGCGCGTGTATTTATGTCGTTGGGGATTTTGAAGGTGGCGGCTTCGCTTGAAGCGGCCGGCGTCGCCGTCGACCATCTCGACCTAAGCGGCGTGGAAAACTATATGGATGTTGTTGCAGATTATGCAACAACTCATTCGCCTGTCTGCTACGCTCTTACCGCCACTACACCCCAAATGCCGTCAACCTCGCGAATTGCTGCCTTTTTAAAGCCCAAGGCAAAAGTCTTGCTTGGCGGCCCGCACGCAACGCTGGTGAATGCCGCTGCTCGCAAGGAAGTGCCTCCAGGACGAGCTTGCCGCGCGCTGGCCGAGCTGCTGTCTTCTTTTGATACCGTGATTGCTGGGGACGGGGAACGCGCGATTTTTCGTGCCATCGAAAAAATTGGTTTAATCGACGCTGACAACCCCAAGTCTGAACTGTGGCAAAACTCGTTGGATTTCAGTAATTCTCCATGGCCAGCGCGGCATTTGGTTGACGTAGACAGCTACCATTACACCGTGGATGGCGAGCGTGCTTTGTCACTTGTTTCGCAGTTGGGCTGCGTTTTTGCATGCGGCTATTGCGGCGGGCGTTTCAGCCCTTCATTTCGCAGAATGAGGTGCCGCTCTACCGAAAATGTTATTGCTGAAATGCTGCATCTGCACGAGACCTACGGAATTAATGCCATCAACTTTTACGACGATGAATTGAACGTCAATCCCAAACTTGTTGAACTAATGCGAAGCATAAAGGCAACTGGCATTGACTGGCGACTCCGCGGCTTTGTTAGGTCTGATTTGTTTACCGAAGAGCAAGCCGAATCTATGCACGCGGCCGGCTTTCGCTGGTTATTGTGTGGCTTTGAATCGGCACATCCACAGATGCTGCGCAACATGAACAAAAAATCTACTGTGGCTAATAACACTCGTATGTTGCACATTGCCCACCAGCATGGCCTTAAGGTAAAGGCTTTGATGAGTTTTGGCCATCCCGGAGAAAGCGAAGACACGATTTTGGCTACGCGCGATTGGCTGATAAGCGAAAAGCCGGATGACTTTGACTGCACAATTATTACCACCTATCCTGGGTGCCCGTATTACGATTCGGCAAAACCGGTTGGGAAAGATGTGTACTGCTATACCGTAAATGGAGACAATCTTTACAGCTTGGACGTTGATTTTGCGCACAATGCGATGTATTACAAAGGCAAACCAGGCGATTATCAGTCGTATGTTTGGACCGATCATTTGACACCTGAGCGGCTAGTAAATCTCCGTGATCAGGTTGAAGGAGATGTACGAACAGCTTTAGGTCTAGCTTATCCGACGGCACAATCGGCTTTACTATACGACCACAGCATGGGAATGGCTTTGCCACCTTTGATTTTAAAAACAGCAAGGGGTTGAAACCCGTGGAAAATAGTGTGAAGACCCATCCGATTTTTACGATTATCACGCCGACGTTACAGCGTGCGAGCTTGGTAAATACTTGCGCATCGGTCAATGCGCAAACATTCGCTTCATGGAAGCACATTGTAATCGTCGATCAGGATACGCTCAATCTTTCGTTGCTTCACACGATTCGACACCCGCAGCGATTGATTCTTCTATGTGATCGACCGCACAAAGACGGTGGAAATACTTGTCGGCACAATGCCTGGGAAACGGCAAGCGGCGAATGGGTTATTTACCTTGATGACGATAATTATCTTGCCGATGAGCGCATTCTTGAAGATATTTACGCCACTATTAAGGATGTGCCTTACTGGGCGCTTTTTCCCATTCTTCGTTTAGGCCAGCGCTTTTATACTAATCCGCCGCAGTCATGCCATGTAGATACGTTAAACGTTGTAGTGCGAAGGGAAATTGCGCAGTGGCCGCAAACCGACGCTTATGGCTCGGACGGAATCTTTATCGAGGATCTGGCCAAAAAATATCCGTATGCGGCTTTTCCTGAGTTTCGCCCCATCGCTATTTTACCCAAAATAAGCTTTTGCAAGGAGGACGAACCATGCCCGAATTGATCGTAATTGCCGGCTGCACGGAGCGACGAGGAATGCTAGATGAATATGAACGTCAGCTTGCCGCCGCCGACATTCCTTTTTTTCTTGAATCGCTTGACCCATTGCCGGCCGGAGCAAACAGTATTACCATGGCGCGGCGCATTGCTTATGTGCGTAAGATGGCAAGGCAGTTTGCTGCGTACCGAAAAATCGTAATTACCGATGCTTGGGATGTGCTCTTTTTTGGCAGTGCATCAGAGGTGGCGGCAAAGGTGCCCGAGGGCATTTTGGTTTCGTCGGAGCGAAACTGTTATCCCGAGGGAGATCTTGGCGACAAAATCCAAGGAACTACGCCCTGGCGATACGCCAATCCCGGTATGATCGCTGGCACTTCAAATTCATTGTTGGAGTGGGCAGCTCAAGCGGAACAAACGGCAGATCAAAACATCCTTGACCAGGCGTGGTTTAACCGACGCCGAGCTGAAGGATCGCCACTTGTGCCGCTCGACGAAACCACGAAGTTGTTTTATGTCGTATCGGCAAATCTTGAAGCCGGCGAGCTGCAAATGGAAGAGGGTAGGCCGTGGAATGGACTTTGCGAAACCTTCCCTAACTTTTTCCATTTTTCCGGCGGTTGCCCAACTGATGGATTTCGCAAAATGTTGGAGGCGCAATGAACTCGGTACTTCTGCTAACGCACAACTGCATGGAACTTACGCAGAAATGCATTGAGTCGGTTAAAAAGCAAGACATCGACACTTCTATTCTGGTTGTCGACAACGATTCTACCGACGGCACATACGAGTGGCTTAAAGAAAACGCAAAGATGCGAGTGCAGTTTTCGCCGCAAGTTGGCGTTAGCGTTGGCTGGAATTTTGGATTGCGATATTTGTTTGAAAAGGATAAAGCCGAGTACGTGTTGGTTGTAAACAACGACACGATTTTGCCAAGTTTTTTTTATGCGGCGCTTTTGAAGTGCAATGTGCCGTTTGTGACGGGAGCGGCGGTTCAAAACATGGAAAGCTTGAACCCGATTAATGGCGCTTTTGCAGCTGCATCGTTGACGCCAGGACCAAACTTTTCGGCTTTCTTGATCCGGCGCGAAGCGTGGGAAAAAATAGGCCCATTTGACGAGCAAATGAAGTTTTACGCTCAAGATTGCGATTATGATGTGCGGGCGCACCGGCTGGGTATGCAGCTATGGAATTCGCATATTCCTTTTTACCACGAGTGCTCGTCGACCTTGCGTTGGGCGCCGGAGCCGGAAAGGATTGCGATTTTGCAGCGCGCGAACGATGATCGGGAAGCCTTTAGGCAGAAATATAATTGTCTGCCCGGCACGGCGGAATATGCCGCGCTTTTTGAGACCGCCGGCTGTTAACGCTTACGATTGTTTGTCGCCATTCCCTAGTCGCCTTTTCTCGTCGGGGGTTTTGGGCAGTTCTTTAGGGGCAGTATCGAAAAAAGTGCTTTGCGGCACGTTTCTGGAAAGTTTGCGAATGCCGATTTCAAGTTTAGCCGCATCAATAATGGAGTTTGCTGTTAAGCGAACAGCAGTTGCGCGCTTGATTTCTGTTTCCAGCGACGCCGATTGTGTATCCTTAAGCGTTTCCAGTGTTTTAAAAAGATAGTCGTACAAATCACTAAGATTGTTTTTCATTGAGTTCCCTCACTCGGCGCTTTAGCATGCCGTTTAGCGTAATGACGCTGACCAGCTCCTGTGGCAGATTGTGAATCGAATTGCGTTGCATTAAATCTGCGTGCGTGATTGATTCTAAATTATCAATGATAATGTTGCTATTGTCACCATCTTTAAAACAGACGGTATGGTCTGCGGGAAGGGGCCCATGGTGCTTTTCCCATAGCAATATGTGCTCGCCGACCCAATCGTGTGAATAATCGCCCGTATCGCAAACCTTGCGCAGCAAATAGCCACCTTTTGAATAGCGAGTAGAGCCGATGGGTAGCCTATTGGGCGCACGCTGGCCTTTTTTAAATTGAGTTTCGGCCATGCGGCCGACTGTAGGACGATGTTTACCTTTGTTATAGGGGATGTGCCCAGGTGGAAAAAGATGTGATGATCCGATTTTTATCAATCTTTCTTTGGCAGAAAAGGAACGAAACTCTTGGCTTTTGTAAAGTTTAAGCCGATGGGCAATTTTCCAAATGCTACCGATCGAGCATTGAAATTGTTTTGCAAGCAGCTTGTTATCGGTATTGGCATATAAATGGCGTAGCCGCTCAATCTTGTCTTGGCTCCATCTGCAAACCGTCTTTGTGGAGCATAGGCCAAGTTTCGATTTTTTTCTTTGTATAGCTTGTTTAGAACAGCAAAGATGGCAAGCAATTGATTCAATGCTTTTTTGCTTTTGCGTGCAAGAAATTAGATATTGAACAGATGTCTCTGTCCAATAATAGCGCGCGTGTTGTTTGCGTTTTTCCATTGCCTAGCGCTCGTTCCAGATCCAGACGCGATCCAATTCGGGTTGGTTGGCGCGGCTGCGCAAAAAAGGCAGTTTGTACTCTTTGTGCGGAATCAACATGATTTTTTTACTGCCATGCACGGCATGGTTACCGATAAAAATGTAGACGCATTTCCGCTTGAGAATTTCGTCTTCTTTAACGCCCCAAATGTTTCCTCCACCTGGCGGCGGTGGCTGATCGGGATCGATCCACTGCGTGATCCAGGAAGCGACAACCACTTCGGGCTTGTATTGATCAATGGCCTCGAGCGCGTCCAGACTCTGGACAAAATCGGGATACTTGATGGTGGGCTGTCCAACTAACCGATAGTGGCGTTTTATTTCCCGCCATTTTTGCATGCAATTGTCAGTGGCCGTAATACCAAGGTAATGCGCCAAATCGCCGCAGCCAGAACCGATCTCGATCACCTTGCGATCGGCAATTTGCGTGCGCAGCCATTCGATCAATTCAATGGTCGGCAATCCGTAACGAGCGTATTGATGGCACCATAGCCGCAAATTATCGTGTGGAATCTGATCGTAGGCGCTGGTCGGAAGCAAACGCAAAAAGCCGTTTGAATCAAGCAGATCGGGCAGTTTGAGATCCGATGACAAAACGGTAAATTCCATTGAAAAATATTCTCATAAAGAACACGATGCGCGCAATAAATATTTCAAAAAGGGTGATAAAAATGATACGATGGTGTTCCCCCTTAATAAACGACGTGTATCACCTCAGATCTGTACACATAGCCTTTAGTCCAGGGGTTAAAGGCTATAGTTTGTTAAGGGGGATCTGCGATGAAGATCAAATCGACATTTAAAGATTACTACGACTTCGTTGCCGACCAGTATGGCGGTGGAGATCCTCGCATCGTTTATGAGCGTGGCAGCTTGGTGCCGCGTGATAAGCAATTCAATTCCGTATATACAGATAAAGTGGTCGAAATGCCGAATTTTCCGTTGGAAGATCCGATGCGCCTAGGCCAATCGTATGATATGAGTTTGCGCTACCTTGTCGTTACAGGGAAGGCGTACTTGATTTCCTGTTTGTATGAATATGCTGTCGATTTGAATTCGTACTGTTTGCAGCCGGTGGAAGAGCTTTTAAAGAAAAACAAAAAATGGCGATTTATTTATCGTAGGGATTTTGGCATCGAGTTTGGAAAGGAATACCCCTTCCTTGTCGAGCTTTCGCGACTGGTGGGAGCCCCGGTTTTTGTGATACGCACGATCAGTTGGCATGGTAAGTGGGATAAGGCTAAAATCGCGATTTGCGGTCAATGTCCGATTCTTGCAAAGATTGGCTTCCCAGCGATTATTCCGCCGCAGCAGATGTACCAGGATCTAGCTTATTTCGTGGGAAACACCATGAAGCCGGTGCCCGATAACGAGCCCCCTGTGGCCGTATCAAACCGCGAAAAAATATTGAAGGCTGGGTTTGATCTCAAGCAGTCTTTTCGGCACCGCGTTTAGCTGCAATGTTGTATTAAAGTACGTGCTTACCTAGTTGCATCTATCCGATGCACTGCAATTTGCGCACAATTTGGCTAATTTAACACAAATAACTGCAAAAGTTTTAAAATTTAGTATGCAAAAAATTATCAATATTGCTAAAAATATAAATATTTAAATTTATGTATGAATTTTTGTATTAATGGCCGTAAAGGCATATTTAAATTTGTGCTACAAACGGTTTTTAAGAAATAATATTTTTATCTATTAAATTATTGATAATGCAACGTGTTTATTTAAAAACTCATATAATCTTTATCGCTATTTTATTGCCAATGCCAAAACGGCACGATGATTGCTTGTAAAATAAGTAATTACTGCGAAAGAGCTTTTATTGTGAATGCTGTAAACAACCTCGTTATCTTCAAATCAAACGTTGTTCTTAAACGTTTTATCCGCTTGTACTGTTGTTGTTAATAATTTTTCCCTCTCCCTTCAAAAAAATATTGTTGTTGCTGTGAATGATGGAATGTCACAACTTTAAGGGTATTAGGAAAGCTGTATTTTCTTGATGTTTTAACGGCGTGTATCTGCGCAAAATAAGGAGACGCACTTGAAAATCAATCGGATGATAGTCCTGCTCTTCGTCTCGCTGGTATTGGTTTTGGTCCCGTCGTCAGCATTTTCCCAGGTGACAAAGGGGTCCATTTCTGGTACGGTGACTGATTCGGCTGGAGCTGCTATTTCTAATGTAAATGTCAAAGCAATCGCCCTATCGACGGGCAATGTTTTTGAAGCCGTTTCAGATAAAGTCGGCGACTTTCGCTTTAATTTGATTCCTCCAGGCGAGTACCGGATTGAAATCAAAAAACAAAACTTTGCTTCAAAAACAATTGCAAGCGTTGCTGTTAGTACAGGCGTTGATGCTAGTTTGGGCAGCATTGCTTTAAACGTTGCCTCTGCATCGCAGACGGTTCAAGTAATCGACAGCTATACGCCACTGATTGAAACGACTCAAGCGCAAATATCCAATAACTTTGATTCGCAGCAACTTTCTTTGATTTCTGGCATTAATGAGAATGAAGGGTTAGATAATTTGGCGCTGCTCGTTCCTGGCGTCAATAACTCACGAGATAATAACTTTGGCAATTACAATGGCGCTACTTTTCAAGTTGATGGTTTGCGTGGCCGTGGCACCGATCAGCAAATTGATGGGCAAAACAATAATGACAATAGTGTTACTGGGCCAGCTATTTTTTTAAGCAATTCGGAATTTGCTTCCGAATATCAAATTGTTACCAATAACTTTGGTCCTGAGTACGGTCGCAACTCTAGCGCAGTAGTCAATATCTTGACTAAATCGGGAACCAATAAATTTCATGGTGGTGTGTATGGTTCAGAAAACAGCTCAATCTTAAACACTCTAACTAATACACAAAAACAGTTTTCTGGATTGACCAAGGTTCCTAGCGCAAATCAACAATTTGCTGGTTTTACGGTAGGGGGACCAATCAAAAAAGATAAACTTTTCTTTTTTGCTGGTTTTGATGAGCAGTTTTACCACACTGGCGAAACCTATACCAGTTCAACTTATACACCGACTGCGGCGGGCCTTACACAATTAGCATCAATTTCAGGTGTCGATGCAAATGCAATAAGCGCGCTTAAAACATACTCTCCGTGGGCCATTACAATTGGAAATCCGTTCGCGTACTCTACAGCAAACAAAACGGTTACAATTAACAATAATGCCGTTACGGTTCCATTTGCCACTGTCCAGCGTTCGGTTCCAACAAATTCTTCAGACCACGACGTTATAGGTAAAATTGACTATCAGACTGGCAAGGACACCATCACAGGACGTTTTATCCTTCAGCGCCAAAAAGCTGCAAACGAAGCTAGTAATGGTGCTGGTGGTTGGTTTTACGATACTCCTAGCCAAAATCAAGCAATTAAGGCTGGCTGGACTCGCAGCTTTTCCAAAAACGTTGTTAACGAGTTGGCAGTTGCTTTTGGTCGCAACAATGTTGAGTTTGGCGGTGGCGCTAACGGAACGATTCCTGACTCGGGTAATTTAAAATCTGCTGTTGCTTACGTCTCCATCAGCAGAGTTGCTGGCACTTCAGGTAGTTCGGGACTTGGTTTTGGTGGCTCAACAACTTTACCCCAAAACCGTATCATCAATACATGGCAAATACAAGATAACCTTATCTATGATGTACATAGCCATCATTTAAAGGCAGGCATCAATTGGACTTATCAACGTTCGCTTAATACCTTTTTGCCTTACGCTAATGGATCTTACAGCTTTACAAACTTTTCTACATTTCTTTCTAATACTCCATCTTCGGTTACAATTGCTAACGGCAATGCCAATCTGGATTTTCGTGAGTATGATACCTTCTTGTACGTTAGTGATGACTGGAAAATCACAAAAAATCTGACCTTTACTTACGGCCTTACATGGAGTTCTTTCGGACAACCAGCCAACCTCTTTAACAGCAACGATACAAAGCTGCAAAATAGCTCCAGCGCGCTATGGAATTCTGCTTACGCGCAGTATGCTGTTTTCCCGAAGTTGTCTAGCGATTATACTGATTTTGCACCAAACGTAGGATTTGCTTGGTCTCCCGATTTTCTTAGCCACAATGGCCATCAAACTGTAATTCGAGGTGGTTATCGTTTAGCTTATGATCCGCCGTTCTATAACATCTACTTAAATATTGCTTCGTCCTCGCCTCAAGTTTTTTTGCAAACTATAGCTTCAGCGCAAGGCACTTTACCTTCCAATCCAACGGGAGCCAATGTCCGTTCCGCATTAGCTTCTTATTTGAAACTTGGCGTGTCTGATCCTCGTTCTTATTCCACTACAAACCTTGCCAATAACTTTCGTTCAGATCGTGTTCAAAGTTGGTCGCTTGGTATTCAGCGTGAGTTGAACAAGGAGGCAGTGGTTGAGGCTCGTTATGTTGGAAACAGCGGTGACCGCCTTTTCCAGTCAATTAATGGCAGCCCTTATTTAGCTGGTGTTCAAGCGTTGTTTCCAAACTATGATAATGTAACATTGCAAAGCAATGGTCGCACTACCGCATATTCATCTAAAAGAACCCGAACCAACACTGGTTACTCAGCCTATCACGCTTTGCAAACGGAACTTCGTGCCGATCATTTGTTTAATCAACTGTTGCTTCGCACTGGTTTTACTTGGAGCAAAACTACTGACAATACCAGTGAAATCTATAGCACTGGAGGTGGTGGAAATACGATTTCCTTTGCTCAAGATCCACTTAATTACAAGGGAACTGAGCACGGGTTATCTGGTTTGGATACGCCGTTTAATTGGACATTTTCTTTCGCAGAATCGATTCCTTTCCAAAAGGAACAGCATGGCTTAGTTGGCAAAGCGCTTGGTGGATGGGGAGTTGCTGGTACTTATTTCATAGCTTCTGGACAGCCTTACACTCCGTATCAGTATTACTTTAACTACATGACGACTTATTATGGCGGTGCTACAGCTCAAGTTGTCGATAAGTCATTTAACACTTCTTTTATTGGCACCTACGACGGTGGCCTTCGGCCTTTTCTTGGAAACAAAAAGGCTTCGGCCAAGGCTGTTGGCGTTTACGCGGGTGATGCCGACATCTATTTTGGTACTACTGGAGCGTCTTCCAATACTTTGCTAAGTTTTAATGATTTGGAATCGTCAGGTACTGTAACTCCTGTGTCCAAGAACCAGGTTCGCTACATTGCCAATGGTCCAACTGCAGACACAATCTACAATACACCTTATGGCGATGCGGGCCGTAACCTTAGCCGCGACTATTGGACCAACACGGCTAATGCTACTATCAGCAAAAACTTTAAGTTTCATGATAGCTGGGATGCACAGTTCCGCGCTACTTTTAACAACGCTTTCAATCATCCAAATTTTTCCAGCATTGATGCGGAAATTGAAGATGCTGGAGACTATGGCAGTGGCGATGGCTTTGGTGATCCGTCCGTAACCAGTGGTGGTGGTCGCACTATCACCTTTGGTGCCTACATTCACTTTTAACGACATTGCCTTTTGATTTTGCGGGCCGCAATTCATTTTGCGGCCCTTTTTTATGTACAGTGTTTAGCTGCATTCGTGATATATTGCGTCCATGCCAGAAGGACCAGGAAAATACGACGATCTATGTACAACGGCACGTAAAGCCGCTAAAGCTGAGGCTGCGCTTTTGATTATTTTTGGCGGCAATAAAGGCAATGGGTTTTCCGCTCAGATTCCGATTGATTTTCTTATTGGTATTCCTGCTATTTTGCGCGCTGTAGCTGACGATATTGAAAAATCGCTGCCAAAACCGTAGTTTTAATGCTATACTGCGCGCGCGAGGTGGGAAAGCTGGTAACCCGTTGGGATCATACCCCAGAGATCGCTGGTTCGAATCCAGCCCTCATCCGCGTTTCTTCGTGACAATTTGATCGCAGTGTGTCATGCTGCTTTGTCGAGCGGCTAGGGGCCCGCCAAGGGGCGATCGGGAAGCATCTCGTCAAGAGGCACGGCTCTCTCGTGCGGGGGCCGAGCAGTACCGGTCAGAGATGCCTTGGTCAGACAGTTTGCAGGCGAGACGGAGTAGCCCCGTCGATGAGGTCTCGCCGCCGCTCGATTTTTTTTGTGTTCAACAGGAAAATCGCTTTATTCCAATACTATATTAAGAATCAACAGCTTGCGCCATGCGCGTAATTATTTTTCGTAAGCATAATTTTTCCCCTTGACAAACCTTATTGCACTTGCGATATAGTTCGGTCCGATCAGAAAATGCTTCCTGAAGTAAATCGGTTTTCCGTGCTTGAGCTGTTCTCTTTTATTCGGGAAAGAGATTTGGATCAATTGGAAGAGAAACCAAGTTGAACCAGCGTTCGTAAAAATTTGCGTTTTGCTGTATTTAGCCATAAACAATTTACTTGAGAAAGCCTTTACTGGAGAAAACATGAAAAAACTGTTTTGTGCGTTTGCAATTCTATTGTTTGGACTGTCAGTTGCTTCCGCAAAAGCCGCTAATGTCACCGGCATTTGGAAAGCAACAATGACGGCACCTAATGGTGGTAGCCAGCAAATGACTTATACATTTAAGCAAAATGGTGCCGTGGTAACAGGAACGGTACAAGGGCCGCAGGGAAATCTGATTGAGATCAGTAACGGAAAGATTGACGGAAACGATTTCCGATTTGACGTTTCCTTCGGCAGCATGACGATTCATCATCTTTGCACGGTCAATGGGGATGAAATGAGTCTCAAGACAAAATACGGCGATGGAGATCAAGGAGGTACTCCTCCGTCGATGGAAATGACACTCAAACGCGAGATAGACAAGTAAGACATATTTTTTTAACTTGCCAGGATGCAACCTTCAACCGTTCAAGCCAAAAAATGGCTTGGCGAAACTCAATGGAAGTGAGGCTGTGATGAAAACAATGTACATACGAATGTGGACCTGTCTGCTTTTTCTTGCAGCGGTTTGCTCATTAAGTGCTCAGGAATTCACAGGGCGCGTGACCGATCCAACTGGCGCAGTAGTTCCAAAAGTTGTAGTAACCGCGCACAACGTGGATACCGGGGTCGATGTCAAGACGACTACAAACGGATCTGGAAGCTACACAATTCCGTACCTTCACTACGGAAATTACGTCGTATTGGCTGAAAAAGATGGATTTAAAGAGGCCATACGAACAGGCATTAATCTGCACGTTTACGAAACCTCCGTGGTAAACTTTTCGCTGCAAGTTGGCAAGGCAACGGAGACGATAGTAGTAAACGCTGACACGCTGCTTGATAATGGAAAAGCGGATGTAGGTGAGGTGGTTGAGAATACCCGCGTAACAGAACTCCCACTAAATGGTCGCGATCCTCAACTGCTTGCTGACCTTGTTGCCGGCGAATCAAACAGCTACCAATATGGTTATCATCGGCCATTTGACGATAACGTGCAATATACATCAGTCAATGGTGGTGGAAGTGGAAACATTGAGATGCTGTTGGACGGAACTCCCAATGAGTCGTCCCCTATCAACATTACTGGCGGCACGACTGAAAAGATTGCACACAATGCTTATGTTGCGCCAGTTGATTCTGTACAAGAGTTTAAGATGATCACCAGCCCCTATGATGCGCAATATGGATTGATGGCGGGTGCCGTCGAGGACGTAATTCTAAAATCAGGAACAAATGCAATACATGGCGATGCCTACGAATATGCGCGTCGTACGTGGCTTGATGCCAATTCTTGGGAAAACGACTTTGCTATCTCTCATTTAAAAGCAGGTGTTAATCCCGCCGATGAAGGGCTGGAAACCGCCAAAATGAAATGGGACCAATTCGGATTTGAGCTAGATGGCCCAATTGTTGTACCTAAAATTTACAATGGAAAAAATAAGTCATTTTTCACAGTACAATGGGAACATTTTAAACAAGCGGCACCTGTAACGGACATTGAGTCGGTTCCTGATCCTGCTTGGACTGGATCGGATGGCAACGGAGGAGGTAATTTCTCCAATTTGACTTATTACGAATCCTGGACCGGCCAATATGTACCAAAGCAAATTTATGACCCGGCAACCACGACGCTTTCGGGCGGCCAATATGTTCGTACGCAATTCGCCAACAATCAAATACCAAGTTCGCAACTTGATAAGATGGCGATGGCGATTCTCAAGATGTATCCCAAACCTAATCTTAATACTGCAGGGCAAAATACTTGGTCGAGCAATTATGCTTTAAGCACTGCAGGCCATGATGTGTACAACAATATTCTTTTAAAATGGGACGAATATTTTTCATCTAAAGATCGTTTTTCTTTGCGCTATGGATATTGGATGCGCAATACAACGTATAACGGTAATGGAATGCCTTCGCCCCTTTCGACTGGTTATTGGCCTGAAGTTGCGCGCTCACATACTTTCGCAGTTGAAGAAACGCATACATTTAGCCCAAAACTATTGTTTGACTTTAAGTCTAGTGTAAATGTGCGCGATGATCTTCTTCGCGAAGGATCTTACTTTGATCCAACGACAATCGGTTGGAGTAAATCAACTGTTGCTCAATTGGGAACTGCGGCTGCAACTGAAATGCCGGAAATAATGTTCTTTGGTGGAGATGGTACAACAATCGGCACAAATAGTAATAACGAAGCTATTAAAAATAGCTTAAACGTGTTTCCGATGGTTACTTGGATCAAAGGCTCGCATACGATTCACGCTGGCTTGGATGCGCGTTTTTGGCAAAATGGTTATGCACTGCTTGGCGGCGGAGCACTGTTCTATCAGTGGGGTAATTGGACTTATGCAACTGCCAATCATTCCACGTATAGCTTCCTTGACGGTAACGACATTGCCGACTTTGCATTAGGTCTTCCAAACGGTGGCCAAAACCAAATTTGGCCGCAGACATATCAGTCGCAACACTATTGGGCACCTTTTATTCAGGATGACTGGAAGGTTTCAAAGAAGCTGACGTTAAATATTGGCGCTAGGTGGGATTTTGCGCCATCTCTTGTTACACGTAGAGATATTGGTAACTATGCCTTTGATACTTCTTCGTACAATCCAGTCAATAGCACCGCTCTTAGTGCAAGTCTTTCTGCGTTGGGAGTTGGTTCTTTATTTGGCGGCGAAACTTTCTTGGGCGTAAATGGTAACCCTCGTTCGATTTATAAAACGCAAAAACTTAACATTCAACCGCGAATTGGGTTTGCGTACTCCTTGAACAATAAAACAGTAATTCGCGGAGGTTTTGGTGAGTCAATGCGGACGCCGCAAAACGGCCCTGGAGTAGATGGATTTTCCGCTTATACTTCCTACGTGTCTTCCGATTATTCAAAAGGAAGTAGCAATGGTGGTGTTTACCCTCAATATCAAAACAAACTTGAAACGCCGTTTGCTTCCAATGGAGTTAATCAGCCAATCGGTGCAACTCATGGATTAGAAACGAATTTGGGCGATGGCCATAGTTTCATTAACCCGTCATATCAAACCCCATCATTTTGGAGCTACTCACTGGGGTTTGAACGGCAATTTTCGCCAAGCGATACTGTAAATGTATCGTACGTTGGCAGCCGCTTATATAACGGAGATAGTAGCGCCAATATTAACTCTCAGGGCGATATGTCCTTAAGAGAGTCCTGCAATCCAGAAAATGGAGGCAAGCCACAATATTGCGGCGATCCTGCTTCTGATGGTAAAAACAATTACAACAACGTATCAAACCCGTTTTATCAAAATTCCGCATTTGACACTGGAACGGCGCGCTACTATCAAAGTTATATTAATAAGCTTGATCTCACGCGTCCGATGCCGCATTTTGGAGATGTTACCGAGAATCTGCTAAATCAATCCAGAACGTGGTATAACTCTCTCCAGGTTACCGCGATGCATAGGGTAAGTAATGCATTAACGTTGCACGGCACTTGGACGTGGTCAAAGTCAATGGATGCGGGTGGTTGGACTGATCAAAATTATCAAATTCAAGCTAGAAACATGGATACCGGAGATGTGACACACCGTATCACGCTATCTGGAATATTTACGCTTCCAGTTGGGCGTGGACATCTGCTTTTACCTAACGCAAATCGAATTGTTGATGCGGCGATTGGCGGATGGCAGTTGAGCGGCATGTCACGAATTGAGTCAGGAACGCCAATAACAGTAAGTAACTATTACTTGCATAGCCCTAAGGTGAAAAGGCATATGGAAGCCGGGCATGAATATAATACGTATGTTCGTGTCTTTGCCGCATGTGCAGAGCGCTACGTAAGAAACGACTCCGAGTCATCAAACAAGGATGATGACTCAGCATGGAGTATTGCAAAATACAATGATTTGAGCGACCCAATTATGGGAAGTTCAAATACGACTTACGACTATACAGGAACCTGCCCCAACGGATCGGATTTTAGAGATGTACCTAGTTATGCGCCGGGTCAGCGTACTACCTACATTGGCATGCGTAATCCGGGTAACAAGTCGTTTGATGTTAGTATGTCAAAAGATTTTGAGCTTGTAAAAAATATGAAACTACAGGTTCGTGCTGATGCTTTTAACGTGCTAAATCACCCGGAATGGACCGGTGGTCCTGATACTTCTACTGGTGATGCAACTTTTGGCATCATGACAAAATCAAGTAGTGTATCCAATTCGGCTCGTATTGGACAACTCTCTGCCAAAATTGTTTGGTAGATTGCCGCTTCATTGAGCCAAACAAAAGGGAGAGGCTTTACGTCTCTCCCTTTTACTATTGCCATTGTTTTTGCATACGGAGATTTATGAAAAAGATCGTTGTTTCTTTAGCGCTTATGGCTTTGGGAATTTGTTTGGCACAGGCTTTGACGGGTACCGCTCTGAGCGCGCAAACTTCTTCAACCAAACCCGCGTCTGTATCGATCGTTCCGCATCCAGGGGACGGTGTGGGCGCGTATGCGACCGGCAATTACCGCGACCTCTTCAAGGAGCAGGGACACTCCCCGGAAGAGACGCGCGCCAAGATCGATAAAGCCTTCCAACAGTTGTTCCATGGCGATGCAGTCTCTGAGCGTGTTTATTTCGAAGCCGGCACGAACCAGAACGGACCGCTCGCATACATTACGGATTGGGCCAATAACGATGCCCGCTCCGAGGGCATGAGTTATGGCATGATGATCGCCGTTCAAATGGACAAAAAGCGCGAGTTCGATGCGCTGTGGAACTGGTCGAACACGTATATGCTCATCACGGACAAGCAGAATCCGAACGTGGGGTACTATGCCTGGTCCATGAACACCGACGGTACTCCGCGATCGACGGGGCCAGCTCCGGATGGCGAGCAGTATTACGCAATGGCGTTACTGTTCGCCGCTCATCGCTGGGGAAATGGAACGGGCATCTACAACTACCAGGAACAGGCGGAGCGCATCTTGCGGGAAATGCGGCACCACCCCATTGTTTCCGGTACGGAGCCGTTCAAGATTCATCCCGATGATCCGCCTATGGCTTCCACGCCATCCAGTTTTACAAGTCCTAACAACGTCGAGCGGCAGCAAGCGAACACTAATCTGGCCATTGAGCGTGGCGAAAAACCGCACGCCCCGAATTTCCCACACTTTGGCTTTGGGGGCAATCGCGGCCCGTCGTACTCCGGCCCCATGGTCAACGAAACCTACTTTATGGTGCGCTTTCTGGCCAGCAAAGACTCAATCGATACCGACCCCTCCTATCATCTGCCCGCCTTCTATGAGTTGTTTGCGCGCTGGGGGCCCGAGGAAGACAGGCAGTTCTGGGCAACCGCAGCGGACGCAAGCCGGGGACTGTTCTATCGTGTGGTTGATCAGAAAACTGGCCTATCGCCCGACCGGAATAACATGGACGGCTCTCCGCTGCGCGATTGGAATGGCAAGCCGGCTGCGTTCGGCTATGATTCTTGGCGGACCATCAGTAACTGGTCGGTCGATTATTCCTGGTGGCGCAAGGAACCGCATGAGATCGAGTTAAGCGACAGAGTGCAGCGCTTTCTGATCCAAAAGGGAATCAGCACCTTCAGTGATCGCTATACGCTCGATGGCGAACCTCTTTCCACGCGTCACTCCACCGGCATGGTGGCCGCCGCAACGGTGGGCAGCCTATCCGCGAGCAATAAAAAGAATGCCAGAGACTTTGTCGATGAGTTATGGCGAACGCCGACTCCTGTTGGAGATCAACGGTACTTTGACGGCATGTTATACATCATGAGCATGCTTCATTGCAGTGGGAACTTCCGTATTTGGATGCCGAAATAGCGGAACAAGCAGATCAAATGATAAAGATGCAGCGACTGTGTCGCTGCGGCGGTGAAAGTTTTGCAGCTCGACGCATTACTTTTCAGGCGAGTTTTTCACTAGTATTTTAGGGTAGCTGGGGCAAGTACAATCTTTTGCAAAATTGTGCTTGCATTGGTCAGGCAGTTTGCAGACGAGACGGAGTTGCCCCCTCGATGAAGTCTCGCCGCCGCTTAATTCAGTTCTATGACCGACAAAAAAATTGCATAATTTTAAATATGCAACATAATGATTTTAAATAAGATACTCTTTATTAAGCGCTAACAAAAATACAATAAGGAATATTTTTCTTGACAACGATTCCGAGCACGATGTATTTGTTTTAAGATTCTAAGAGAAAGCGTTTTCATCCTTGCTATGGCCAAATGGAAAAGTTTTTCTTGAGAATATTGAACAAAAGTCTGAAAGCACTTAGATGCAGCGCTACCACATTTGTGAATACGCTTTCGGAATGCAGTGAGGCTAAAAGGAGAAAGGTGAATTCGATGAAAAACAAGCTTATCGTTAAATGGACGATATGCCTAGCGCTTATTGTTATTGGGGCCTTAAGCGCTTGGGGTCAAGAGACAAAAGCTACTTTAGGCGGCAAAGTTACTGATCCAAATGGATCTTTAATTCAGAAAGCCACAGTTGTGGTTACCGCAGACGCTACGGGAGTAATCCAGTCTACGGTAACAAACAGTAGCGGAGATTGGAGAATTCAATCTCTTAATCCAGGTACATATCACTTTAATGTGAGTGCCGTAGGCTTTAAAAAGGAAGAGCACTCTTCTGTTGTGCTGGAAATCGGCGATCAGAAGTTTGTTGATACACAGTTGCAAGTCGGTTCGCAGACGGAAACAGTTTCCGTTGAAGCCACAAGTCCTTTGATAGATACAACTGCTGCGGTTTCTGGTGGCGTACTAACTACCAAAGAATTTGAAGAACTTCCTTCTCAGTCAAACGTTCCAACCTTGCTGGCTGGACTGATACCGGGCGTGGTAGTGGGTGGCGCAACTGGTGCATCCGTAGGCCACCTTTGGAGCAATGCTTCAGATTCAAATATCATGGCAAATGCCGCTGGTTCTGGAACTCAGGCAACAAACTATACGTTGGATGGTGGAACAGATACCAATCAAAGTGGCCAAGTCGCATTTGTTCCTCCGATGGACTCTGTTGCGGAGATCCGCGTGATTACAAATGCGTATGACGCATCCATCGGTCGGCAGTCAGGCGCGACCATCAATATGGCGTCAAAAACGGGAAGTAATGCGTTTCACGGAACTCTTTATGAAATGAATCAAAACAATACCTTGAACGCGCACTACTCGTTAGCTAAAGGTTCAAATGGCACAGTTTCTCCGGTCCATTACAACGAATATGGCGGTGTTGTGGGCGGTCCAGTTTGGTTGCCAAAACTTTACAACGGAAAAGACAAGAAAACTTTCTTTTTTGTTAGTTGGGGCGGAATCAGAAACAAGGCGCCCGGAAGCACCGGCAACATGTCGCTTCCAACTGCAGATGAAAAGAAGGGAGACTTTAGCAAGTCTTTTACCACTGTAACTACCGGTGGAGTGAAGACGACGTATCCTTTTCAAATTTATGATCCAACCTCAATTGTTCAAGACCCAACAACGGGAGTAAAGAGTAGAACTCTTATTGATGGCGGCAGTGAAGTTATTCCTTCGTCGCGGATCAGTGCTCCCGCTAAAGCGTATCTTGCACTTTTGCCGGATCCAGAAAATGCGGGTGACGGAGCAAATATTGACAGTAATAATTATGTAAAAAATGAAGTACAAAACGATAAAATGGTGACAACAAGTGCCCGTATCGATCAAACTTGGAGCAATAGCAATAGTACCTCTCTTTCTCTTCGTCGCAATAACTGGTCTGAAATGAGTTATGATCCGTTCGGCCCCGATAATTTGCTTCAAGGCATTATACAAAAGCGCCTAAATTATGGCTTGACGTTAGATCATACTTACGTGATTAAATCATCTCTTGTTGCCAATTTTAAAGCGGATATTACTCATTGGGAGGGTTCATCAAAGAATCCAAGTGCAGGCGTTAGTCCAACCACGCTTGGATTCTCGGCAACTAACCCATATGTTACGATGCAGCAAGTACCCTCTCTTCCATATGTGACTGGCATTGTTTCAAATGCGGAAAACGGCGGTCTTGGAACCAACCAAGCGGGTTCATATACAAACGATACTAACTGGGATTTTATGGCCAACATCAATCAAATGCATGGTAACCATAACTTCCGCTATGGCTTTGAATTTTTGCTCCAGCAGGAAGGAACTGGAAGTTTAGGTCAACAAGGCGGTGCCTTCGATTTTAGCCACATTTGGACCAACCAAAATCCAGATGCATCTTCATGCACCGGTTGTGGATCGGATACTGCTTCCATGCTGTTTGGTTTGCCGGACAGCGGATCAATCCCAGATAACGCTACTGGATTCTGGTCGCAGCATTATTTTGGACTTTATTTTCAGGATGACTGGAGAATCACGAGAAGATTGACCATAAATCTTGGAATTCGCTGGGATGTTGAACGTCCGCCATATGAACGATTTAACCGTACTTGGACACGCTGGGATCCCACGTATGTTCAAACGGCGGTTAATGCAGTTGCTCAACCTGCCTACGCGTCGTTAATCGCTGGCAGTTCTGCAAATAACACTGGTCTAGCCTATCTTCAACAATATCGCGGAGATTCAAGCACATTTGTAAGCACGGGCGGTATTACCTTCGCCGGTGTAAACGGAGTGCAGCGCAGCTATCTAAATACGCAATATAAATATTACCAACCGCGTTTAGGCTTTGCTTATGAGATTAAACCTAATCTCGTAATTCGAGGCGGGTTCGGACGTTTTGTTCAGGGAACTTTTTCTGAGGGTAGTCAAAGTGGGTTTAGTGCTACTACAAATATGCAGCCAACCACAGACGACTATATGACAATTAACGCAACATTTGATAATCCGTATCCGAACGGAAGGACAACCCTTCCTACAGGAAGTTCACTTGGTCAACTCACAAACGTAGGTTCGTACAGTGGCTTTACCGATCCTAATTTTGGACGACCGTATCAGGATGAGGCTAGTCTTTACGTTCAAAAGCAAATCAAGGACTATCTTATCGAAGTGGGCGGTACGTTTAACCTTACACATGGCTTGGGAATGAACTTTAATACAAACAAGCCAAGCACAGAAGCATGGTATGCGGCTTTTACGCCTACTTTTGATTCTACTGGGAAGCCAGCTGCAACCTTGCCTGGAAACGTAAAGGTAACCAATCCGTTCTACGGCGCTCCTTATTTTACCAATGGAACGCAAACCAGCAAAACAATTTCAGCTTTCCAGTTGTCTCGTCCAAACCCGATGGTTGGAGACTTCAATGTGGATCGCGCCAAGGGAAAAACCCGCTACTATGCTTTGAACTCTAAAGTCGAAAAAAGATTTAAAGACGGACTTAGCTTGCATCAAGCGTTTGCTTGGTCAAAACGTATTGAAGAAAACACCTTTATTGGTAGCCAATATGTTGCGACCATCATTGATCGTTCTCTAGATACGGCCGATCAGAGATTTAATTATAGCGTTTCGCCTGTTTACGAGTTGCCTTTTGGCCAAAACAAACGATTCGCAAGTCATGCCAACAGGCTTGAAAACGAATTTGTCAGCGGCTGGGAGGTTACTGGAATTTACCATTTTATTTCCGGTACGCCTTTAAGTATGGCTACAAACAGTAGTTTTTTTGAGGGTGGTAATCCGTCTCTTGGTTCAAAAAAGACAAAGAAAAAATGGTTTGATACCAGCAAATTTGCACCGTTCCCTGGATCAAGCATTACGAAGGCGCAATTGGAAACTCAATGGCCATCGTGGACTGGCGTTACTAATATGCCCGGCTACTCTTGGACGCCGACGAGCACCTCTGGCGTGCAGAATGGCGTTTATCAAGACTTCAGCACATGGAATACCTACAACAAGCATACCTTTGGCAACATTCGCAATCCTTATACCACCAATTTGGATCTTGGCGCACGAAAGAATTTTCCGATTACCAGGACAACCAAAATTGAGCTTCGCATAGATGCTTTCAACGCTTTGAACCATAAGAGTTTTGGAAACATTGATACAACCCCTGGTGATACGTACTTTGGATATGTCAACGGTTCACCAACATCCGTAAGCGAAACCAATGCGCCACGTACGGTTCAAATGTCAGGAAAATTCTACTTTTAAAAAGTGATAGCTTTTCTAAGATACAAAAATCCCCGCCAAAATATCGGCGGGGATTTTTTAGAAAGCTTGGTTAAAAAACAAATCGACATCAACAGGAGCGATAGAATGGATCGCAGAACCTTTTTGCATTATGCAGGTGCTGTTACTACGATAGCTGGCTGCCATAATTTAATTGCGCAGACTTTACCAAATAGTTCAGTGCAATTGTCATTGTCAGAAAGAAAATCCACATTAAAAATTCCATTGACTTATACAGGCTTGAGCTATGAATTAGCCCAATTGACTGATCCATATTTTTTCTCGGCATCCAATCATGATTTAGTCGCATACTTTCGTCTTTTAAGCCCGCATGGAGTTTTACGTATTGGCGGTAACAGCAGCGAATTTTGCTGGTTTAAAGCAAATGCCTCCACGCCTGAACCAAAGTTGCATTTGCCCACAAATAATCTCGATGCAAACTGGATGCCACATGAACTATTTGCAATCATGCCAGCAGCCATCGATTCACTCGCCGATTTTATAAAGGTTACTGGATGGCATCTGATTTACGGCATCAATTTTGGTAATAACTCGCCAGAAAAAGCTGCTGTAGAAGCGGCATATGTAGCCCAAAAAATGGGTGACCAATTGGAATTTTTCCAGATCGGTAATGAGCCAGATTTTTATCATGATCCTAACAATGGGACACGTCCTCGATCATGGGGATTTTCAGATTATATGAAAGAATGGACTGCGTATGCCGAGGCTATTATAGAAAAAGTGCCAAAAGCCCGTTTTGGAGGGCCCGATGTTGGTGCTTCTTCTGAATGGGTGACACGATTTGATCAAGAGGTCTCCACAAGGCTGGGAAGCCGCGTGTTGGCGGTTACAGGGCATTATTATGCTCAAGGACCACCCAACGATCCACATGTCACGATTAAACGGCTGCTGAATGGTGATCCCTATATTACTAACCGTGTAAAATCAATTGTAGCGTCGGCGCGAAGTCATGGACGAATTTATCGCATGACTGAGGGAAACTCTTGTTATCGCGGTGGTAAACCCGGTATGAGCAATGCTTTTGCTTCCTCGTTGTGGGTAGCCGATTATATGCTACATCTGGCTGATCTTGGATGTGCGGGTGTCAATTTACACGGTGGGAGTAGCAACTTTCTTATTGCCAGTTTGGGCGGTCACACGCCGGGCGTAGAAGGGGCCACACATCCACAAGCAGTACGTGGCGGATTTTATACTCCTATATCCAGTGAACCAAGCAAAGAAATTAAAGCAATGCCAATTTTTTACGGCATGATGCTGGCTAATCAATTTGCCGGATGTACACTGCTTGATGTAAATGGAAACATGCAGAGCTTGAATGCTACAGCTTATGCTGTAAAACACGAACATGGATTCAAAATCGCCTTTTTCAATAAAGACGAATTAAATGCAATTGATCTTTCAATTCAGGTACCTCGATCTGCAAAAAACATAATTGTATGGAGGATGCAAGCACCTGCTCTTGATTCGACCGAAGAAGTAAGTTTTGGAGGTGCAGAAATTTTGGCGCATGCGAAATGGAAGCCAAAAACGAATGAAACGGTAAAAATCAAGAATGGGATTTCAACCATTCAAGTTCCTGCGGCCAGTGCTATTTTGTTGTTTTTAAATAATTAATCCGTGTAAAAATTGCGAGTCATGATGCACTTTTATTGCGTATTGAGAATCTGCACAAAAACCGAGTAAAATGCATTATCTTTTAGCGATGGCCAAGTCCAGAATCTGGATTCGGCCATTTTCTTTGCCATAGATATTCACAAGCGCATTACAACCGATATGTATTTTGCAAATAAAAGCATCGAAAGCTGACCGTTAATATAGCAGTGTATAATCCTTAAATGTTTCTTTGGAAGAGAAAAAAATATGCAGGATAATTCACAAAAAGCTACTCTACGAGAGGTCGCTTTAAGCGCTGGCGTTTCTCTAAAAACGGCCTCGCGTGTGCTTAACAACGAGCCTCACGTTAAACCGGCCAGAGAAGCAGCGGTTCGCGCTGCTATTAAGCGCCTTGCCTACCGGCCAAACGAGTTGGCACGTGGGCTCAAGGGCCGCCATTCCGGAGTGATCGGCATCGTAGTGCCTTTTCTTTCCCACTATTTTATGGCTGGCTGCATCCAGGCTATTCACCACGCGGCCTCGGATATTGGTTTCACCATTATGGTCTCCGTCTCCGATGGCAATCCTGAAAAAGAGGCAGATCAGATCCGCACTTTGCAGCAGCACCAGGTAGAGGGTTTCATTATTTTCCCTACCACGAAAAGCCTACAAAGCAAAAGTGCGGCGGAATTAGCAGGTACCCCGGTTGTGATTGCCGATCAGCCGACTGGGGAGCCGGAAATGGATTCCATCCTTGTGGCCAACCGCGAAACGGCTCAAACGGTTGTGAAGCATCTGATCGGCCATGGCTATTCAAAAATTGCTGTTATCGGCGCCAATCGTCATCTGTACACCATCTCCGAACGCATTGTCGGCTATCGGGAAGCCGTGCAAGCGGCGCATCTCAAGGCTATTGAGCTGGTTCCAGCCTCCGAAGGGGAACTCACCATCGCCGCGATTCGCAAGCTGTTAGAGCCGCCGGCCAAGCATCCACGCGCCGTCTTTACCCTCAATTCCGCTGCTACTATCAAGGTTTTGAACGCGCTTAAGCAGTCTCATTTGCGGGTACCAGAAGACGTGGCGGTTTTTGGTTTTGACGACTTTGATACTGCAGAAGCGTTTCAGCCTAGCATTTCCGTTGCTAGCCAGCCGATCGAAAGGATTGGAAACGCCGCTGTCGAAATGCTCGTTAAGCGCATTCGGCAAAAGCAAAATCGGGCTGGACAGAAGCTTGTCCTCGCTCCCAAAATTATTTTGCGCGCGTCCTGCGGCTGCAAATAAGCGTCATCGTAACGCCTTATAAATAAACAAGTTAGGATACTTTTTGATTTCCAGCTTGCTGCAGTTTGCGTTAATGTTTAATGACAACGTTATGTTTTTATTGACAACGATGCCAATCAGGCTTTATAAAGTTTTTGCAAAGCCAAAATAGGTCTTGCGGAAAGGCTGTTTATGCAAACATTGGATAAAAGAGGCAAAGTGCAACGCAGTAAGGCACAATTAATCAAACAGTACGGGTGCATCGCAACTCTTAGTTTTATTGCGATATTGATGCTGATGGTTCCAGCTTACAGTCAGGAATTTAGAGGCACGATCTCCGGTACTGTCACGGATTCCACGGGCGCGATCGTGCCCGGCACGATCGTGACTGCAACAGGACCACAACTAACCTACAAAGCTGTAACAGGAAGCAATGGCCAATTTCTTATTCCGTTTGTTCAACCTGCTACCTATACGGTAAAAATTGCGCACAATGGCTTCAAAACCGAAGAGCGTACAAACGTTATCATCGACATCAGCACTCGATTCAATTTAAACGTCGTTTTGAAAGTTGGTAACGCCAATACTGAAACCGTCACCGTTTCTTCGCAACTCTCATCGCTCTTAAGCACGGAAGACGCCTCTGGCGGAACCATTGTTGATCCCGACAAGATTCAGGCGCTACCGTTAAACGGTCGCCAGGAATATATGCTGCTTTCATTGACTCCTGGAGTGCAATTTACTCAAACTTCATTTGGCTCAAGCGGGTATTCAGGCACGCGCGGCTGGGATGAATCGAACTCATATTCTGTCAATGGGCAAAGCGGCTCCTATAACCAGTTTTCGCTAAACGGTGTGCCGATCTCTCGTGAAAGCGGAAGTGGAACTGGAACCTGGTTTATTGCGCCAAATATCGATGCCGTCGAGGAATTCAAGGTCATGAGCAACACCTACGATGCTCAATATGGCCGATACAGCGGCGGTACGGTTAGCACGATTTTAAAGAGTGGCACTCGTTCATATCATGGAACATTATTCGATTTTTGGCGTAACTCCGTTCTCGATTCAAATACATATCAATTAAAGCAAGTGGGAACGTCAAAGGCTTATCACAACGAGCATCAATTTGGCGGCAGCGTCGGCGGTCCGATCATACCGCGCAAAGACAAGCTATTCTACTTTTTTAGCTTGGAAGGCTGGCGCGAGCTCATGCCGGCGACGGTTAAAACAGCGGTTCCATCTACCGATACATATCCCGACGCAAACGGCGATGTAAACCTCGATAGTTATGCTACAGCTTTAGGCATTACTGGATTTTACAACCCGCTTAGCTATTCTTGCTATAAGCAAGGGGCAAATGGCTGTGCGGAATACAAAAGAGATCCGTTTCCTGGAAATGTGATTCCACACTCAATGGTTTCACCGTTTTATAAGAAACTGCTCGCTTTATATCCCACGACAGGTCTCCTGTCCGGGTACCAAAATAATTATATATTTAAAGGTAAAAATACCTACAAATATACGCAGCCTATTTTGCGGGTTGACTACAATGCGAGCGATAAAACCAAGTTTTTCGCCAGCGCAGCATGGTGGACGGGCTGGGAATATAGAAACAGCAACGGCATTTCTGGAGCTGGTGCAAGGGGCGATATCGATAACCATCGCGCATCGGAAACCATTGCCCTCGATTTGACGCATACATTCCGTCCAACTTTAGTCGGAGATGTGCGCGTTGGTTATACGCGTTCCTACTCTCGCGATCCCGATGGCACTGTTTCGGCAGGAGATGCAACCTTAACTTCATCATATTTTGGCTTAACCATGCCGGCGATACCGACAACGTCTAACAATTATGCCCCTGAGCTTACAATGGATAACATTTGGGCAAACATCATTGGCAATGAGGCTGATCCGTCAATCACTGAAACATACGTGCTAAGCCCTTCAATAACGCATGTCATCGGCCACCACAATTTACATTATGGCTTTGATTTTCAGTTGTACCATGCAATCTCAAGCAACGTCGGAAATGCAAACGGGAAATTTAACTTTGGCAGCACTTTTTCTAAACAATACCCAAATAACAGCGACAACTCCGGTGACGGTATTGCAGACGAAATAATGGGATACCCGAATAGCGGCAGCGTACAAGAAGATTTATCCACGTATGAATCGTATAAATATTATGGTGCGTTCATACAGGATAACTGGAAGGTAACGAATAAACTGGCATTAAACCTTGGTTTAAGGTGGGATACTGAAACCTCTCCCGTTGAGCGGAACAATCATTTGCTGGCCGGAATGTGCATGACCTGTGAAAATCCGGTTACTAACCAAATTACCTATCCGACAAATAACACCTTGGCAAATGGCGCCACGATGGCGAATCCGATGTATGGAACCGCACAATTTGCATCGAATTCATTTACCGCCTATGAAAATACATGGGGCAGTTTGCAGCCGAAATTCGGCGCAAGCTACCAGATAAATCCAAAATTTATTGTCCGCGGCGGTTGGGGCATTAGTACCGCTTTTGGCATCGAACTCGGCGGAGCATCACCATGGAATCAAAGCACAAGTTACAATGCCAGTTCGGATGGCGGAATAACGCCCAATAATTATTTTAATAATGGTGTTCCATATCCCAATGGATACTCCCCCGTACCTGGCAGCAGCAAGGGTTCAATGACCTTTGTTGGCAATAGCGTATCGATGGATCAGCGCGATCGTAAGCTGGTTAGTACGCAACAATATTCATTTGGATTCGAAGCGGAACTACCGTTCCATATCCTGGGCAACCTTGAATATGTCGGTCAGCACACGACAAAGTTAAGAACTTCAAAAGAACTTAACGGCCTAAGCGACAGCGACGTTGCAAAAGGAATTGCGGATGCGAGTTATTTGGATGAACAAGTTTCAAACCCGTTTTACAATGTTTTGTCCAGTAACGTTAGCTTAGGCAATAATCCAACGATTAAAGCGAAGTACCTGATGGTT
>Ga0187886_1000254_pt1 | contig 70834 bp, 70 predicted proteins | sample June2016WEW_20_1_FD_133001 | JGI IMG/M metagenome (GOLD analysis project Ga0187886, IMG submission 133001) | Peatland microbial communities from SPRUCE experiment site at the Marcell Experimental Forest, Minnesota, USA - June2016WEW_20_150 | ecosystem: Environmental > Terrestrial > Soil >... | reverse complement strand
GTAAACATACAGAGCCGCTGACAAAAATCCGCCCCATTTACCCCAAAATTCTTTTCCCAATAGATACATCCCAAACGCTGAGCCAATTAACGAAATGAAAAATAAAGTTTTTACCGTCGCCATAATTGATAGAGGAGTAATAAGCCGGATGAGTTCTCCTGTGTAGTATGGAAAGGCACTGTAAAAATTAAACATCGGCTGCCCGTACCCGAGTTCCATATCCGGAGACCATCTGCAAGGTATTTGCCCATCCCTAAAACATTTTTCCATCTCAAAAACTCTCATGACCTGCAAATCGTCATGCATATTAAAATACCCGGTTCCAAATAAATATCTCGATGCAGGAAGAACCAATAAAATTAATAATAAAAACGGTAAAAATTTTTTCATATTTTTTTAGATTTAAGCATAAAAAACGGAATCAAAATAAATGCCAGAACTGAAATTATATTTGAAACAACCCTTACAGGCGTATTTTTAAGAACGGCATAAATACTATGTTTACCAGCTACAACTGAAAATTCTATAAGCCCCAGCTCATTGTTATGATTAATACTTGTTTTAATATTATCAACCATAACTTGCCAATTTGGAAAATCAAAAATTGGCAGTCTAACGGTTGATTGGTCAGAGCTAACATCAAGGCTCCACTTCTGCCAATCTGTACCTTTAGCCAACAACTGCGAGCTAGACTTCCCATCAACAATTATTAATTTATCAGGTGCGGGGAAGGTGGGCGGGTGCTTTGCATATATCGGTAAATAGTCAAAAATACTTGATGTTACCTGGAAATTCCAATTATCTCCTGTAAATTTTTCGGTATCCGTCAGACTAATCCAGTCCTTTGGCCTAAAAAACGATTTGTTTAATAAAATTGTTAATATAGTAATAACCAAAAAAAGCCAAACAGCATTCTTTTTATTCACAAAACTAACTATTGAACCCGCGGTCAATGAAAACAAAAAGACTGTAATCCCCAAAAATCTCCATGGAAACTGAACAAATGAAAGAAGGGGAATATTATTCCATAAAAACGTTGATTTCTGATGAGTAAAAAAAAGATATATCCAGCCTAAGGCTGTGATAATCAAAAGAGACCTGTACTCTTTTCTTTTAAGAAAAATTGATAATATTATTGCCAATATCGGCAATGTCCAAACCAATATCCCAACCGCAAATGAAATGTTATCGAAGGGGCCCAGTTCTGAGGTTCCATAACCCCAATATGATGAAAATAAAAGCTGTTTGATTGTAACAAAATGGGCTAAATAATTAAAATAACCCTGGGTTAGGGTTTCAATATGTACGAAGTTTTTTTCAATGAAAGCAGGAATTACAAAAGAAGCTGAAAGGCAAAACCCCCAAACTAATCCGACAATTGGGTAGATCATCTTTTTAAGATTTTTGTTGTAAAGATAAAGAATCCAAACAAGGATTGCCGGACTAAAAATAAATGTGGTTATATTGTGGCACAAAATTAATGAAGCAAAGGACAAAGATAGCCATAAAACATGTTTTTTATTTCCCCTTGATATTTCTAAAATTGACCAGAATATAAACGGCAAAAAAGAAAGAGCCCAGAATTCGCCCATTGCACCTCTAACATAAACATCAACTGCATGGTAAGGTATAAAAGTATAAATTAATCCGCTTAAAAAACCGCCCCATTTACCCCACATGGAAGCTCCCAACTTGTACATGCCGATGGCTGCTATTAAAAATCCAATTATAAACCCCACTTTAACACTGTCTAAAAATCCAAAGCCAACTACTTTATGAACAACTTCCATTGCGTAGTACGGAAGCGGGCCATAATAATTAAACTGGGGGTATCCAAAACCATAACCTAGATCTGGCGTCCATCTGCAAGGAATTTGCAAATCGTTTATACATTTATCCATTTCCAAAAGCCGTACAGCTTGCTGATCGTCGTGCATTGGAAAATATCCGGAACGTAAAAGAGGCGTAAAAGAAAAAACCGAAATAAATATTAGCAAAATCAAAGGGGCATTATTTTTTAAATAGTTTTTCATATTTTCCATTAATATCATTTAACCTAATTTTCACAAGATCTAAAAAAGACGTTGTCATTGCGCTCCCCAATATAACTCTGGAATCATCCCTATTAATCCACTTAACGGGAATTTCTGATATTTTATACTCATATTTTGAAGCTAAAAACAATATTTCATCATCATAAGACCACCTATCAATTAATGATTGTGAGAATACTTTTTTCGCAGCAATATCTCTAAAACCTTTGAACCCGCATGTAAAATCTGACACCTGAACTCTTGTAAAATATCTTGCCAAAAAAGTATGAAACCTGCCCATTAACTCTCTAAACAATGGTTGATGCCTGACAATATCTGCACCTTTTACCCTCCTTGACCCAATTGCAACGTCACTCCCACTCTCGAGTGATGCTAGAACCGGACTAATAAATTCGATAGGTACTGATAGATCCACGTCTGTAAATATGACATATTTTCCTTTTGAGGCAAGTACTCCCCTTCTTAAGGCTGCACCCTTACCCATATTAATTCCGGATTTAATTAATTTTATATTTGGTCTCACAAACTTACTTACAATTTCCACCGTTCTATCATGGCTGCCGTCATCTACCACAATAACTTCCCAAGAATATTCCCGTCCTTCCAAAAAGTTTATTATTTCTTGAAGATTCCTTTTAACAATTTTCTCCTCGTTATAAACAGGAACAATTAGGCTTAATTTAGTCACACTTGATGATATCACAATTACTTTGGCTAAGGAGAGGGGTTGAAAAGACTCATACTCTAAACGAGAACGTGACACTTAGACACTAAGTAATTATTCAAATCTAAGAAAATTCTGTTCATTTTCAAGGTTCGGGTCCATAAAGACTTCTTTAATTCTGACAGCATTATTATCTTTAATTATTCTGTCCCGCTCACTCGCCGGAACATTCTTGTCCAAATATCCGACAAATTTTTCAAAATCATCAGGAACCACCGATGTCAGGCTCTGGTTGACGACTAGACTTGTTAGACCAGTTAAGTGAGATAGATCATTTAAATTCTTTTTCCAGTCATACATTAGCCTCGGAATAATATAAACCTCATATACTTTTATCAATTTCTTGGGAAGATTAACAAATTCTATATTCGAACCGGGAGTATAACCTTTATAAAGATAGTCCCCGCTCCAATCTAATTTCCATTGATTATTTATATCCTCATACACAAACGGAACAGCATTTTCCACTACACCCAGTCTGGTAAAATATTTTATTTTAAAATCATAATAATATTTACTGGCGCTTTTGCTTCTGTTGCCAACAGTAACCTGGATTTTCCGAGTACCAAGAATGTCGTTAAAATGCTCAAGTGTATTTATAAAATCATTTTCGGAAATCCCCTTTAATTGATTCGGATTAATTGACCGGTAGAGCTCCCTATCTGCTCTCGTTTCTATAAATCTGGCAGCGGCAGTAGCGTCTCCGTCGGAGTTTGACAACTCGAAAGCGAAAGATTTATAAAAAAACGGGAATGATAGTATACAAATTAATAAGGGAATTATTAATTTACTTTTAAATACGCAAAGAATCAAAAAAATGAAAACAAAACACAGGGGCAACAAATATCTTGGGAAAAATGGTATAAAAGAGTTAATTACCAAAAAAATCGTAGAAAACAAAATAAGTGTTAAAAGCTTAAGGTCCTTTCTGTTTTTAAAATACTTAAACCAGGAAATAAAATAACAAATCAGGCCGGCAATATAGAAAAATCCCCAGGTGCCCAAATTAAATATCTCTTTTATTGCAACTAGATGAGCCACACTCAACTTTGAACCTGAGTAAAAATCATAGATTTTTTGATGAAGTCTTAACCAAGGAACAGGATTGGGGTGCCTCACAAAATAAACAAAATATCCTAAAACATAGCCTGCAAAAACAAAGATAGGCAACACTAAAACCTTCTTCCATTTTCTTTCATTCAGATAAACAATTATAAGTTCAGATAATAAAATAAACGGTACATATACGGGAGGTTTAATAGCACTTGCAATACCCAAAAACAAACCCGCAAGGGTGAGGTTGTTGATTTTCTTTTTATCTATGTAGACAAAAAAGAAAAAAATGTGAACCAAATATGCAAGGGTGAGTGGTAAATCAAGCATGCTATCTGAAACTTGATTGGAAAAATGGGGAATTAAAATAAGCATTACAACACCAAGAAAAGGAATTACCGAACTTTTAAAATTCTTTGAAAGAAATACAAAGAAAATAATCAAGGACGCAAGATAACAAGTCAAAGAGAACCAATAAGGATTACCAAAAAATCTCGATGAATATCCGTACAAGACTTTACCCAATGGAGGCATTTCCCAATTAATATTAAAGGGGTTTTCGCCTTGTGTCAGCCTATAACCCACAAACTTATATAACATTCCATCTGATATTCCTCTTGCACTTGACGGATATGCGTATTGACTCTCGTAATAAAAATTTTCAAAATATTCGGGTTCGTACTTGTAAAAAAATATCCAACGCGACTGGTAAATAATAAATGCTAGCAAGGCAGCAATTAAAATTTTTAGAAAGAATTTCATTTTTATTTCAACTCATAAAAAAGGAGAGACTCGTGCGTTCCATTAGGCCCCGAGGCTTTCGGATAAGAAGTTACTAACCTTAGTCCTTGTGCCCGGGCGTTACCCTGGAAGCGGTCACTGTTAACTATCAAGTAAGTTTTATTACCGGCCTTCTGCGACTCAGCAAGAGGCCGAGGCAGTCTTGTAAAATCCAGTCCGACGCCAATTGTAATTATTTCAGGATGGTCGTTGAGATAAATCTGGAGGCCATCCGGGAGGGTCCCAAAGTAACCTTCCGTCCCTACAATTATTTTCTCCGAAGGATGGGCCAATTGCTCACTCTTTATGTAGTCTGCAATTTCCCTGATTCCTTGACCGGCAGTCCATTCCTCCAAATATCCGCTTCTTTCACTTCTTGGCAAGTCGGCCTTCTCAGGATTTATCAAAAGATGATAGTCGAAAACCAATGATTGCGCTACAAAAAAAGCCAGAATCACGGCTAATATCTTCAACCAATTTTTTCTTTCTTCACTAAATGCTGAGGCCGCTAAAATTACCAAAAAGGGAATTGAAAAAAGAATATACCTGGCAGTAAAAACTTTAGCAAACTCAGACTGAACAAAAATTGGTCCCAAAAACCAAATAGTTAGAACTATCATTTGCTTCCAATTTTTCTTCCAATTAACTAAGTAACCGATTAACCCCAGAACCAAAATTGCCCATGGACCCATCATCACTATCCACTGCCAAGATTGCAGTAGCCATGGCTTAAGCGGGTCCAAGGGACTTACTAAAAAGTGTTTTATCGGATAGACATAATCCAAATTTCTACTGGCTATCAAACTAAAATTCGGGCCAAGGCGCAAAATGTTATAAAAACCGTAACCAATTGCAACCGTAACTAAAGTCAAAGGAACAACTTTTATTAAACTCTTAGGTCTTTTAACAAATAACCAAAGAGTTGGAAGCATAAGAGCAAAGAAAAGCGCAGGAGATTTGGTAAGCCACGCGCCCCCCAGAGCAAAGCCCGCAAGCATAGCAAAATCCAAACGCTCCTTAGTAAAGGCGAGATAAGCCAGGATAAATGTCCAAATCCCAAACATGGATAGCATCGAATCTACCAGTGCCATTCTGTCAAAGAAGAATGAAAAAGGAGAAACTGCATAAATAAGCCCTGCGACAAGTGCTATTTTCTTGGATTTGAATAGAAGCCAAGAAAGAAATGATATCCCGATAGTTGTCCCAAATCCCGCCAAAACAGAAACGAATCTACCTGCAAAAAGTGGGTCATGGATAAATTTCAAAAAAGGGATAACAACCCACATAAAAAGAGGTTCTTTACCATCCGAAAGGGGCAAAAACCTCAAGGTCTCCTCCGCCTTCATCACCTGCGCCCAGCGGACATAAATCGCCTCATCGGCGAAGATTGGAAGAATAGTCAAATGGATAAACCGCAAAGAGAATATGGCCAAAATCAATATTCCACCTAAAATGTAAATCCAATTATTTTTGAAGAACTTAATCATTCTCCTCAAATTCTAGCACATTATTTAACCCTCTCTACAGTCAGCGTACATTCCGTCAAAAGTGCAGCAATAGTCCCCACAGCCGCTAATACCGGTGCAATAAGCGCTCCGACAACTCCGATAGTTAAAGGGAAAGTCACAATTTCCTTGCCTTTTTTATCGGCAATTGTAATTTTTCTCACATTTCCTTCTTTGATCAGTTCCTTAACTTTTTTTAGAAGTTCCTCTCCTCTAATTTTAAATTCTTCCCTCCTAATCGATCTGGCTTTTCTTTTCGCCTTTTTCGCTCTTTTCATTTATCTCACCCCCTTTCAAACACCCCAATCCTACTCCAAATTTTTTAGATTTCAAATGTTGGGGAGAATTAGACTTTATATTTTCCCTGAAGCGCATTTAAGCGAACCATTACTAGACCGCAAAGTCCCTCAAGGGAATCGGCAATGGGATTAACCTTTGTTCCTTCTTTGTGATGCCAGTCAACCGGCACCTCAGCAATTTTATAGCCCAATTTCCTGGCAAGATATAGTACTTCCAAATCAAACCCCGCAGTAACAGAAGCTCCGCGTATTTTAATTCTCTCATTAAAAATTTTAAGCCTACCAAAAATATCCCTTGCAGCATTAGCACTAAATGCCTTAAAACCGCACTGCGTATCCTTATAGGGAAGTTTTAAGACCAAATTGCGAAGGATCGAAAAGCCGTAAGCCATAGCTTTACGAATTAAGGGCGCTCCCTCTCTTCCGTGTCGGGAGCCGATAATAACATCATAACCCGCTTTGAACTCCGGCAGCACTTTCTCTATCTGGTCAATAGGAGTAGCCTGATCCGTATCGGTAAACAAAATCATATCTCCTTTTGCCTTTAAGATCCCTGCTATTACCGTCCCACCCTTCCCTCGATGTGGCTCTTTTAAGACAAAAAATCCCGAATGTCTTTTTGCAAAATCTTCAGCTAACTTGGCAGTTGCGTCTGTTGACCCATCATCAACAAATAGAATTTCCCAAGAATATTTTTGCTCTTTCAAATAACCGTAGACAGAATCCAAAACTCCTGTCCGAAGGTTATATTCTTCGTTATACGCAGGTATCACAACCGAAATAAACATTTTCATTTTCTGGCAAGTCTTTCCCTTTCCTGAATTGTAATTCCGCCAAACTTCTCTTCCTTTATAATTCTTCCTATTCCTTTTTGCCTATCAAGCCAGGCCTGCAAGCGCTCAGGATGAGGCGGATCAACCTCATAAAGAGTATACAAAAGCGGAACTTGTGATTCATCCGGAAGTTTGTGATATTTTTCCGTTCCTAACCACAGGAACAAGTAATTATAAGAATAGGGAATAACCGGCGGAACATATTCATCAACATTAAAATCGCGCCCTCCGGCATCTTTGTAAATCCAGTCAATCGCTTTCTCTTCATTTGCCAGAACGATAGTTGTATTTTCATTACCGGTCGTTAAAAGAAGTCCTCTTATCAACGGATAATTTTGCGAAAAGAATAAAAACAAGAAAAACGCCACTAAAATTTTTCCAGTCCAGGAAGTTCTAAAAATATAAGCTAAGGTTGCTGAAATCAAGAGAAGAAAAATTAAATAATATCCGGTCAGATAATAAGAATAAAGATTACCATAGTTCCCCTGAAAAAATGTCAACCCGATAACAGGTGAAATGACCATAATGAAAATGATTTTAAAATAATTATTCTTGAGAAGTCTGGAAAGGCAATAAACAACCGAGACACCAAGTGCAACCAAAATTAAAGTTCCCTTTTCATATATATTAGGAAGAATCAGGGACGATAAATACCCTGCCATAAGAACGAGCCTGTCAGAGACAAATTTCCAGGTTGGAAACGAAAAACTATTTCCTGTTACCAAAAACCCTTTAATATTTCCGCCTAAAATTCCTCCATGTTTAAAATCAAAAAGAACAAGTGGCAAAACCGTAAAAATAAAAAGTCCTATGGAAATTAAAACCGTTTTTAAACTAGGAATGTTTTTGGTTCCCTTTTTTGTAAAGAAAAATTGCCAAAGTGCAAGAATCGCTACACCCAAAAAATAGAAAACCTCCCCTGACGATCCAAAGTTGAAAAGAGATAAACCTAAAATAAAAGCGATTATCATCCATGCCCATTTCTTACCTTCTTGTACCAAAAACATCATCCAGATAAGAATCATTGACAGAAGAAGCATTGGAGTGGGATTACTTAACCAACGGCTTATACCAACAATTCCAACCGAAAAACCACCTAATACTAGGGCAATCGCTCCGGCAGTAACTCCTCCAATTTTTTTAGTCAGGAAGTACATTAATCCAAGGGCAACGACTGATGTAAACGCTAAAAAAACATCGGGCCAAACAGGGTTTCCACACCCCAACCAATAAAAAGGCGCAATGAGGTAATAATAAAAAGGCCCTCTAAATATTCCGGCAATTCCAGTTGTGGGGCCGATCAGAAAGAGCTTCCCTTTATGAATCAAGTCCCAAATAACCAGACCATCACGGCCCTGGTCATAATAAAACCCTAAAATCTCATTAACACGGAAAACCCTAATAAAAAAAGCAGCTACTAAAACCGCTAATACTAAAATATTTTCCAGCGTGATAAATTTTTCAACCCTTTTTAGCATACTTTCTAGCTACTGTAAGAACTTTGTCTACAGCTTCCTGAAAGGGGATACCCTCGATTCTCGCTCCAGCAGCAACTTTATGTCCACCTCCACCAATTTCCTCTGCGATTTTTGAAACGTCAAATCCAGAACGGGATCTAAAACTTACAGAAAGTACTTTATCATTTGTTTCGACCATAACTATTCCAAAATCAGTTCCTTTAACAATGGGGAAAAACAGATTGGCAACATCCTCTTTCGCATAAGGGTACTCACCAAAATCTTTATATGTAGAAAGTGAAATTGCGGACCAGACAAAATTATCTTCAATTTTCATACTCTCGATAAACTTTCCCCACATTTTGACTTCTTTAAAATCTATATTTCTATAAATGTTGTAAATTATTTTATCTTTATCGGCACCCAAATCCATAAGTGATGCTGCCATTCTCAGGGTTCCTTCACCTACATTTTGGTATTGGAAAGATCCTGTATCACCGATTATTCCTGTCAAAATACATTCTGCTATCTCTTTATCTATTGTGACACCCCAGTCCTCAAAGATTTTAAATAACAGCTCCCCTGTTGAGGTCATTTTGGCATCTACCAAGTTAATTTTCCCAAACGCTTCATTTGAAAAATGATGATCGATAACAATTGTTTTAATACTTGGTTTCCCAGAATCTTTCAGCCCCGTAACCATCGAGTAGTTTGATGAATCAATTGCAAGAAACAAATCATATCTGGAAAAATCAAAAGACGAAAAATTTACTCTTTTAACGGAATCGGCACCATTGAGAAAAGCTAAATCTGGAGGAATATCACTTGGACAGATCACCAAAACCTCCTTGCCCATATCTTTCAACACACGAGAAAGCGCCAGGGCACTTCCCACCGAATCCGAATCCGGACCTCTATGACAATTAACCAAAACCTTTTTGACCTTTTCAATTTCCTTTAAAATTTTTGCCGATTCTTTGTAATTCATTTCGTGTGTATTAGTTTATCATTTTGAATGTCGTAACCGATAAACTATTGCCCCGTCAACATTCCAACTACTTTCTATTTTACTCCAACCGAAATTTGCTACTTGGGCCTTAGGATTATGGGTAGGATCGCATTTGTCGCTTGGAATCAGCTCACAAACAGCAAAAAGCTGGTTGGTGATTGTATCAGGTTTTTGCGCATCGATATCGGTAACAGGATAATTATCTTTCAAAAGAAAATATTTATAACCATCTTCGTAATTGGTATCGGCAATAACCGCCAAATTAAACGGTTTGCCCCCACTATTCTGTTCAATTACTTTTGATATATCGACGCTTCTCTGTAGAAGCCTGTTTGGTTCTTTCCTTAACGGACTGGCAACCAAATTAATCGCAGTAAGATACGCCAGCAGGGCAACCCCCAGCCATTTTAATAATTTTCCGCTTTCCAAAAGCATCGAGATAAAAATCCCGATAAAAAGAAAGGGAACTGCAAAAATAAAACCAAAATAATGATCGTAAATATTCTGCTTATAAAGACCGAAGCCGATTAGTCCAAAACCTATCCAAGAGATTAACAACCAGTATTGAGCCGGAATTTTGAAATCCCCTTTCTTTGAAAAATTTTTAACGAATATCCAGACAACTCCCAGAAAAATTATTATTGATGCGACTATCGCACCAACGGAGTTTTTGGCAGAAATCAAGCTATTATCCACTAAGTTAAGCATTTCCGGAAGTTTCGGAATAGCGGTCCAGGGCCTTGCAGAAACTGTAGTTTGACGCTGCATAAAAAAAGTGTATATCGCTTTTGCGTTCATAAAATTATGACGAATATCAAAAATAAGAAGAGGCGACATTAAAAGAAGAAAAAGTACAATACCGATTAAAGAATTTTTAATAAATTTTTTATTTAAATTCGTCTTCCTCACCTGAATAAAAGACAAAACCCAAAAAATAAACAGTGTCGGAACCAAAAGAAGACCCAGGTAGTGTGATTGCAAAACAAAAGCGTAAGATATACCCAAAACGATTAACCAACCAAACTTTTTTTCCTTCCAAACCTTCCAAATTGAGTAAATTGAAAGAAGGGCGAAGAATGGCATTATATTTGGATTCCAGGACGATCGAGAATAAACAATTACTATTGGAGAAATAGCATAAAGTCCCGCAGCAATAGGTCCCACCCATTTTCCAAACCACCCTCTTCCCACCCACCAGATAAACCAAACTGTAATCACACCCAAAATGGCTATTTGAACTGCAGGCCCGACCGGAGAAAAGTTCGCGATAAGAAGGGCAGGCGCCATCATATAATAATACAGGGGTCCCAAATACATATTTCCGATAGAGGTTCCCGGACCAATCAAAGGCGGGTGAAGCTCCGTGAATATTTTCCGGACGGTAATAACATCTCTTCCTTCATCCCCTAAAAAAGTCATATATTGGTCTATTTTGTAAAGACGACAAATAGCGGCAATTAGAAGTATTAACGCCAAAATAGCGGCCTCTTTTTTATTGTTTCCAACCCAAGAAATAATTTTCCTCATTAATCCTTTCATTGTAGCTTCTTCCAAAGTCTAACGAGATCCATAAAACTTTTGATTATTACGTTCAAGTTCCTTCCTGTTCCCGCTCCTTTGGTACGTGGGTAATGGGTTACGGGTACTTCCGCAATTGCAAAACCAGCTTTTACCGATTTTATCAAAAGTTCACTGCTGATAAACGCACCTCTTTGGCTCTCAAGTGCTGGAATGATGTCGATTACTTTCTTGGAAATCAGCTTGAACCCGCAATCGACATCACGAACCTTCAGGCCAAAAAGAATGAATATAGTTAGCTCCCAAAGTTTGCTGGTTACTATCTTAAAGAGAGAAACCTGTCTTTTTTTATAGTAACCTACCACCAAATCGGCGTTAGTTTCTTTCTGCTTATTAATAAAATTGGTAATCTCCGAGAAATCAAATTGCCCATCTGAATCTATAAAAGCAACCCACGGATATTTACTCTCATATAAGCCTGTTCTAATGGAGGCGCCGTAACCTTCATTTGTTTTGTGTGTAATAACACGGATTCTTTTTTCCGAATATGATAATTTTTCTGCCAACTCGGGAGACCCATCTACCGAACCATCATCAACAATGATAAGTTCCCACTCGCCCGCTATCTTTTGAAGCACCTTCTTTGTTGTCAAAACAACATTTTCAATACTTTCATCTTCGTTATATACGGGTAAAAAAACCGAAAGTTTATCAATTATCTTGGCCACAAGGAAAAGTCTAGCATATTACGCCTGCCTCGTGTTAATATTTAGGTGTCATGAATGAAAAAATCAGGGAACTTACTGCTGCTTCTATATTCTCACTTATTCCCACTTTCCTTATTTGGCTCCCATTTTTCCTACGCATAGGCAATTTCTGGAGTGTTCCTCTGCCCCAAAACGGAATGGCAACAATTGTTGCAAACTACGATGGGCCACTTTATCTCGTCGCAGCAAAAACCCTTTACAATAAAGTACTAATCGAAGCAAATTTCCAATTTCCGCTGCCTTCGGAATATTACACTGCCCATTTTCCTCTTTTCCCCGTTTTGATCAAGTTATTCGGCGTGGCGGTAAACTACCCCTATGCTATGCTAATTACAACTTTGCTTTCCTCGATTCTCGCTACTTACTTTTTTTTGAAATTAATTTCTCAATACGTTGATAGAAAAAATGCATTACTACTAACTCTTATCTTCTCGATCTTGCCGGCAAGGTGGCTTATCGTACGATCGGTTGGATCAGCAGATCCACTTTTTGTCGGTTCGGTGATTGCCTCTCTCTATTACTTCAAAAGCAAGAAATTTTGGATGGCGGGTATTTGGGGCGCAATTGCACAATTAACAAAGGCCCCCGGAATTTTACTTTTCGTCTCGTATGCAATCTTTCTTCTTATTCCAATGATAAAAAACGGGCTTGTTGCAAGGTCTGGAAAATGGCTTGAAAATTTAACTCTGCGAAAAATTTATCCTATTTTACTTATTCCTTTAAGCCTTTTAGTCGTTTTTGTCTTCTACAAAATCGTTCAGGGGGATTTCTGGGCTTATTTCCATTCGGGGGACAATATCCATTTGGAATTTCCTCCTTTTCAAATATTTAACTATTCTGCCCCATGGGTTGGTACTTTTTGGCTTGAAGAAATCATATTTATTTACCTAATTGGGGCTCTCGGCGTCTACAGACTGTTCCAGAAAAAGGAGTTTGAGTTGGCAAGTTTTGCGGGAGTATTTTATTTACTAATATTATTCGTCGCCCATCGTGATTTAATGAGATATTTTCTTCCGGTCGTACCATTCCTTTTTGTAGCTTTCTCCGATGTTCTGATTAAAAAAGAGTTCAAGATTGCACTTGGAATCATAGTTATCCCAATTTACCTTTACTCTCTGGCATTCATTTCCCAAAATGTGATGCCAATCGCCAATTGGGGCCCGTTTCTGTAAAACGTGGGTTTTCCATAGATTTTTCAGACTAACTGTGTGTAATGGAAAATCCCAGGTATTGGAGGCTGCAACCACAAAGATACAGGCTAGTCGGTGAGGTTTGTCCTGAATGCGATGTTAAAATCTTTCCCCTAAGAGATATTTGCCCATATTGCGGAGGAGAAACTCTAGTTAACCAGGCTGAAGGTGGCCAAGTTTATTCCTCTACTCCAGCTGAATTGCCGGCAGAAAATCTTTCAAATATAGAGGCCACTTCTCCAACAAAATAAATTAGGATTTCTTAGACCAGGGGAGTTTCCAGGTTTTCCAAATAACTGCATTGTACATAAAATAGTTATACGGAAGAACCAAGAAGACAATAATAAACGGCAGGAGGATCTGGCGGTATCCCACACCAAACAAATGGTCTCCTATATTTCCGGCAATTGTTTGAATCAGAAGCGCACCTAAAGATGTGCCGTTGAATTGCAAAAATTTTGGTAAGACCGCTTTCATGCCTTTAATTTTCTCATTCTTGAACGTCCAGATATTGTTTAATATAAAATTACTTATTATCGAAAGCTCCACAGGTACCGACCAGGCAATAATGCCTGGGGATCTCAAGGTTGTAAAAATTTTCAGGGTTATGGCATTTACCAAATAACCTATGAAGCCTACCGTCCCGAATTTAATGAACCTCTGCTTATCCTTAATCCCCAAAATGATTGCAAGTTCAAATGTGGAAACCATTTCTTTCCAGTTAAACTTCGATTTCTCCTTTATTCGTGCTGCAAACTCGAGCGGCACCTCAACTGTTTTTTTCGAGTTTTTAAGGGACTGGTATAAAAGATCAACTTTATAGGCAAACCTGTCAAGATCGTGCAGGTTTTCTAAATCAACTTTGTCCAAAACTCCTCTTACTTTTGTTAACCTGAAACCCGTTGTCAAATCGTGAATCTTGAAATTAAGAAGCACTGTACGGATAAACAAATTTCCAAAAAAGCTCACTGCTTTCCGACTTACAGCCCACTCCTTGGGAACCGACCCGCCTTTTATATACCTGCTGCCAATTATATACTCCGCTCCACCCAGGTATGCATCAACCATGGGCTTAACAAACCTAGGCGGGTGCTGAAAATCGGCATCCATTTCCATTACGGCGTCTGCCTTAAGTTCCTCAACCGCATACTGCATCCCCCTCACATAAGCCCAACCAAGCCCCGGCTTATCCTGCTGAAGAATATGGACATGCTTGTAGGATTTCGTCGCTTTTTCTACTATCTCCGTAGTACCGTCTCTCGAATGGTTATCTACTACCAAAAGCTGCATATCGGCGGCAATTGCCGGAAACTCCCTTTTTACAAGCTCTTCAATCATCCTTTTAATATTTTCTGCCTCATTCCACGCAGGCATTACAATTACAACTTTATCCATATAAGTTAACTTTAGAACACAGGCCTGTTAAAATACAGAGGCAATGGTGAAAATTGATGTCTTAACACTTTTTCCGGAGATGTTCAAAGGTCCCTTTGATGCTTCAATAATAAAACGTGCCCAAAGTAAAGGTTTAATCGAGGTTAGGGTTCACGATTTAAGAAGGTGGGGGGAGGGAGAAAGAAGGAATGTTGATGATAGGCCCTACGGAGGTGGAGTTGGAATGATTTTAAGAGTCGACATAATCGATCGTGCTTTGCACGATCTCAAATTAAAAATGAAAAATGAAAAATTAAAAATTATTTTACTGGACGCCACAGGCAAAAGGTATACTGAACAAAAAGCACAAGAACTTTCAGAAGGGGGACATCTGATTCTGATTGCAGGGCATTACGAAGGAGTTGATCATAGAGTTCACGAACATCTTGTGGATGAAGTAATTTCAATCGGAGATTATGTGCTAACCGGCGGTGAAATTCCAGCCATGGTGGTAGTTGATTCTCTAATCCGCCTTATTCCAGGAGTTTTAGGGAAAGATGAATCGTCACTTGATGAATCCCACAAAGAGCCAGGCTATTTGGAATATCCACAGTATACAAGACCCGAAGATTATAAAGAATGGAAAGTCCCGAAAGTTCTTCTTTCTGGCAATCACAAAGGAATTAATGATTGGAGAAAAGAAAGATCAGGGATTTAACTGACTCACAAATTCATCAACCATCTCCCGCCAAGTTCTAAACTTCACATTTAGGGCATTTTGGGTCTTTAGAGTTTTCAAGCCTCCAAGACAAGGCCTTGGAGTTCTACCCGGGGTTTTTAAAAATTCTGCCATTGAACCTTTTTGAAGTTCGACCTTTTTACCAGCATATTTTTCCAATAGGTATAATCCGATTTCGTAAGGCGTTGTCGTGTCACTCGAAACTACATGGAAAACTCCTGTTAACTCTTGATCCAAAATCTTGGCAAGAGGTTCAACCAAATCATCTATAAAAATCACACTCTGAACCTGATCGTCAAATAAAGGATATAAATTTTGTTCATTATATAATTTGATCAAATTTCTTGCCCAATCTTTTTTAAAATCGTAAGGGGTAGCTCTGAATGGATATCCATATCTCACTATTGCAAATCTGGGTCCAATTTCAGAAACCTTTTTTTCGGCTCTATCCTTTGTCCAACCATACCAACCAATACCATTTGGGTTGTCAGGCAATTCAGTATCCTCTGCGTAAGGGCCGGGGTTACTTTCACTTCCGGGAAACACAAAGTCAGTCGAAATATGAATCAAAAAAATATTTTTGTCTCTACAAATCCTTGCCAAATTTCCAGCTCCTTCGACATTAACCTTCCAAACTAGACCTTCCTGATCATCTTTCTGAACCTCTGCCGCATCAACATTGGTAAAGGCAGCAAAATTGACAACAGCATCAAAAGTATTTTCCCTGAAATAATTATTAACAGCTTTTTGGTTAGTAATATCAAGTATTTTCTCGTTAGAGGGAGTTATATCAAATTGATCCCTTGCTAAATCAATAAATCTTGAAGCCACCATTCCACTTGCACCAATTACTAGCACTTTTTTCATCTATTTTTAAACTTCTCGGGGAAAAGTTCTCTTAACGTAGGGTTATGTCTATCCCTTTCAGACAAGATAGGGTCTTTTAAGGGCCATTTAATATTTAAGTCGGGGTCGTCCCACGCTACACCTCTGGCTTTTGCATCATCCCAATATTTGTCAATCAAATAAAAATAATGCATCATCTCATCCCCCAATACACAAATAGAGTTCCCTATTCCCCCGCTTGGCAAGAAAAGTGCCTGTCTTGGCGAATTCTCTTTAGTGTTATCAATTGTTATATATTCTACTTTTCCAAAAGTGGGGCTATTTGATCTCAAGTCTACAATGGGGGCAAAAAGGACTCCTGTAACCGGGTAGATTAATTTATTCCAATCCTCAGAATGTATTGCCTTAATCACTCCGGGCTTTATATACGCGTGGGTCCACTGAACAGGATTAAAATCAACTCCTGTTGCCGCTTTTAGTTCTTCCTTATTGTATGGTTCATGGAGAAATCCTCTTGTATCCCCGAGTATTGGACGTTCAATCAAAACAACTCCAGGGATTGAAGTTTTCTTAACATGCTTTTCTGGATCAAATCTCATCATATAATCGTCAGTCGTTCTTTTTATTGTTTGTAGTAAGATTTATTGTGTATATTCCGGATAATGTAAGCCTAGCCATTGCCGCCAAAAAATATGAGTCATCACATTTATTTACAATTTCCGATATTTCACTAACGGGCCAGAGCACTATCCCTGTCCCTTCCTCAAATTTATCTCCGATTTGAACGTCCGGGAATTTATCATCAGCAAAATCAATTATTACTGCATACAAATTTGGGTGGTTATTAGTCATACCCGAGTCTGGAGCTATACGTCCGAGACTTATAATTTCGTTGAGCGTAATACTTCCTTCACGAATGTCCAACCCCAAGTCTTTCCTCAAGGATCTAATAATAAAGTTTAAAACACTCTCATTAAGTTTTGGGAAACCTCCGGCCAAATTATAAACAACTGAACCTGTTGGGAATTTATCTTCCCTCTGGAACGCAAGGTGTGTAATCTCGCCTTTTCTTCTTGCTAAAACTAAAAGCTTTGCCCCCGACTTTGGCCCCCAACCCCAAGAGTAATAACCCTCCGATCTAACCTCCTTTTTTTCATTCTCTACTTCGAACCATGTAGCTATTCCATAAATTCCGAATTCCGGCTCTGCATGGTCAATTTTTACCAATCGAAGCAGTTTATCACTTCCAATTTTATCCTCCCTTCCTGCCAAGTCCTCAACATAACCAAAAGTTGATGGATTCATTGCCAGGGACTCTATTTCTTTTCTAAGTTCTTTAGATGTTGCCTGAAACCATTTTTTTGACTGCAGATTCTTCAGGACAATTTCATAACGAACTAAATTCTGTTCAACAAAATGTTCCTTAAGGTCATCCTTGTTAATCGAAAGCTTCTCTTTATCTTCCAGTTTGCCAAAAACAAATTTCGTTTTTCCGGTTTCTCTATCAAGAGTAATAAACGCACTCACCATTCTTTCCTCATCACTTATCTCAGCCCTTCGCTTAAATAGCGGCCTCCACCAATCTTGATTGTTTTTGTACCACTCGACAGTCTCTTTGAGGCCTTCATCAAAATTATCTCTTCCAATCTCAGGTTTCCAACCAAGTTCGGTAATTATCTTCGTGGCATCAATTGCATAACGTCTGTCGTTACTGTGCCTATCTGGGACATGTCTAATACAACCCTCATCCTTTCCATACAGGTTTACAATTTTTTCGGCAACATAATTATTGTCCCTGTCGTTACTGGATCCAATAAGATATGTTTCTCCCTTTTTCCCTTTTTGAAGTATTAAATCAATTGCTGATGCGTGATCTTTAGTATGAATCCAGTCTCTAACGTTTCTACCATCACCATGTATCGGAACTTGAATACCGTCTATGAGGTTCGTAACCACAATCGGAATAAACTTTTCGGGAAATTGATAAGGCCCATAATTGTTGGAACAATTCGAAATTGTGATGTACATATCCGTTTTTTGATAAAAATCCAGTACAAGTTTGTCCGCTTCCGCTTTTGAGAGGGCATATAAATTATCCGGTCTCGGAGCATAAGGCGTCTTTTCAGTAAACTTATCTTTGGAATTTAGAGGGAGTTCACCATACACCTCGTCGGTAGAAATATGGTGAAAACGGGGAACTTTCAGCTTGTGCGCTTCTTCTAAAAGAGTAACAGTTCCGTGAACATTTGTTTGCCAATAGCGAGATGGATCAAAGATGCTCCTATCAACATGGCTCTCCGCCGCAAAATGAACTACCGCATCTACTCCCTTAAGAGCCTCTGAAACTTTTGCTCTATCATTGATATCAGCCTCAATAAACTTAATCCTTTTGATTATGGGGGTAAGATTTTCGATATTGCCGGCGTAAGTTAGAGCATCAATCACGCGGATTTCATCCTTGGGATACTTTTTCAACCAATAGTAAACAAAATTAGCACCAATAAACCCTGCAGCCCCGGTTACAAGTAGCTTCATGATAAGTTGTCTAGATTATATCATCTAGGTATGTTTGTCCGCTACGCTTGATGCTCCCCAGCTTTCAGGCTTGGTTTTGGCCTTGAAACCGTTGCCGTTGACCATACCCACAACCTCCTTTATCATGTCGCGGGTTGGCCCAAAAGGCCCAACATCTATATGAATCTCAAAGTCATATTTGGCAGGCGAAATAACTTCTCTAAGAAGCGGCACAAGCTCATCCGCCGTCTCAAGAGACATTTGGGTCTCCTTGTATATCTTAGCTCGCAAAACCGGCGCCACATTCAACTTTTCCTTTCTCCAAAAATAGCGTCCTCCCCTGCCATCCCTGTGCACGATAATGGCGGTAACAAAATCTATCTCAGAATAGCTATTCATCGACTTAGCCTGCGAGTCTGAACCGATAACCACCAGATATGAACAGTCAGGTTCAAAATCAATGAAATTCTTGATTTCGACCACAATTTGAGCTACGCTCAACTCCCCTTTTGTCGGACTTATGAATCGTTTGTTTTCAGATGTCATACAGGTTCAGATTATACCGCAAGCGGGCGCCTTGGAGCAATTTTGAAAGCGGGGTTCTAAATTTCCAGAGATTTCAAGTAATCCCTGAATTTTCCACTCAGTTCGGGATGTTTCAGGGCAAACTCAACAACAGTTTTAAGGTACTCTAATTTATTGCCTGTATCGTAGTATTTGCCATTTTTAATCTCAACAGCTAATATTCTTTTACCTTCTTTAAGCATCGGTACAAAAAGATCATTGTAATAAAGTTCCTCCCCTTTTTTGAGATTTTTAACTCGTTCATCTAGATAATCGAAAATGTCCGGAGTAAAGACAAAGCCTGATCCATACGCCATATTTGAAGGGGCATTTTCCTTTCCTGGTTTCTCCACTGTAAGCTTAACATCCAAAATTCCAGGTTCAATCTCGACTCCACCAGCGAAACCATATCTTTTGTAATCATTATCGCTTTTCGCCCTCCAAGCTGATAAACAAGAAACTCCATATTTCTCATAAGCTGCTACCAATTGTTTAAACCTTGATGGCCTTGAAACAATAAAATCATCGCTCCATGTATAAATAAAGGGCTCATTGCCAATTAAATGACGTACGTTAAGAAGCGGGGTTCCATTGCCATAGGGGCCTTTTTGGCGGACATAAACAAAGTTAGCCAGATTAGCCACCTTTTCGATCTCCTCTATGAGGGGTTTTTTCTTTTCCCCACCCATTATCAGGTTCTCAATCAGATCCCTGTTAGGTGAATCAAAATGATCTTCAATAAGCCTTTTATGGTACCCCGTTACAATTATAATATCCCGAATTCCGGCATCCACCAGTTCCTCAACCACATACTGAATTACAGGCTTATCAACAATAGGAAGCATTTCTTTAGGCATGGCTTTTGTCTGGGGAAGAAAACGGGTACCAAAGCCCGCTGCCGGAATTACTGCCTTTCTAATTTTCTTTATATTAGGCACAGCAAGAAGTATATCACGTCCGAAGGATCATTGAAAAAATTATCACAAAACCCAAGGTCGCCACAACAAGATATTCAATAAAAATCTCTATATGTAAGTCCTTATGAAGGTAGTGGTGAGTAACTCCCCAGGCAACATAGGAAAGGGAAAGGGCCAGCGCAATTGCAACCTGAAAGTTTTTGTCGTAGGAAAAAAGTACTAGTCCTGCAAATCCTGCCAAAAGTACACCGAAAAGCACCATGTAATGGGATAAATGTTTTGTAAATGCCTTCATATTATCTGCCCTGCCTTCAATATTAATATAACCGCCAAAATCATTCCAAAAAACGCCAGGTGTGCCAAGGTTCTTCCGCCAATTCTGGCAATTCTGCGTCTTCGGACAACAATTATATCGATTGATAAAACGAAAATTAGTATTCCTGTTACAAATAGCGAGATACCCTTGGTTGAACTAAACGGCGAAACAAATGAAACCGAAGCTGCCGGTGTGCCTTGTTTATATGCAACAGTCTCAATCGGGGTTGGTTCAACTGCTAGCGTAACTGCTTCTTTTGCCTTAGCTAAGGGGATCGAAGGCTCACCTGTTAGTGGTGCACCAAAAAATTGAACTATCACTGTTGTTTCAACTCCTGCCAAATTTCCCTCAACTACCCCAATTCCGATATCCCTGTAATTCGAACTGAGTATATTTTCTCTGTGGGATGGAGAATTCATCCAAGCTGTTACTGCCGAGGCGGCATCGGGAAAATCGCGTGCCAAGTTTTCTCCTGCATAACTATATTTGTAGCCAAAGTTAAGAAAAAAACTCCAGGGCGTAGTCCCATCGGGAGCAAAATGTGCCCAATAACCCTTGGCGAGCATATCGTTACCTTTAGCAAGTGCAGCGGCATCGAGAGTTGAGTTTTCGGATAAGGCATTAAGACCATTTGCCTCCCTTTGAACGTTGGTCAGTCTTATTACCTCAGCAGGGGAAATATTTGCCGCATAACCCAAAACTTTGGGAAAAGCCCGGTGCGCAAATCCCAATACCAACTGAAAAGCAATAAGGCCTACCGCAAGAAGAGAAAGGCTTCCGGAATGCAAAAGTTTTGCTTTTTGATTATTACTTTCGTGAGGGATAAATAAGTGTCTTAAGAATTTAAAAAACTTCATTGCACGTTCCATTCCTGGCGATAAGACCATTGCATAAAATGCAATGCAGCTTATTAATCCATATTAGCATAACCTTCCGGATGATTTTTACATCCGGCAGATTAGCTTTCATATCCTGACGGATGATTCTTATGCCAGAGGTAGGCAGTTTCGACAATTTCCTTTAATCCATACTTCGGCTGCCAGGAAAAATCTTTTTTAATTTTGTCTATTGAAGCATAAAGCACATCAGCATCCCCCGCCCGCCTTGGACCATATTTTATTTTCAGATCCATCCCCGTAACAGCCCTAACCATGTCAATCACTTCTTTATTTGAATAGCCCCTCCCAATTCCAGCGTTGTAAAAATTACTCTCTGCCCCATCCAGAAGTTTTTGCATTGCAATCGAATGCGCCTCTACCAAATCAAAGACGTGAATATAGTCTCTTATATTTGTCCCGTCGGGGGTTTTGTAATCGTTACCGAAAATTTCAATTTCCTCTCCCTTCAGGGCTTTTTTTATTATATTGGGAATTAGGTGGCTCTCCCCAGGGTGATCTTCACCAATATTCCCATCGGTAGCCGCACCCGCCGCATTAAAATATCTGATACTCATAAATTTAATTCCGTAAGCCGTATCATAATCTTCAAGCATCCTTTCCATTATGTACTTGGTTTCTCCGTAAGGATTGAGAGGATTTTTAGAATCGTCTTCCACAATCGGAAGTTTGACAGGGTTACCGTAAACCCCAGCACTACTCGAAATAATTATTTTGTTAGTCCCCGCACGCCTCATAGAATCAAGTAAATTCATAAATCCCACAACATTATTTTTATAATACTTTTCAGGGTTAACAAACGATTCACCCATTTGTATAAAACTGGCCATATGAATTACCCCGTCAAATTTTTCCGAAGCAAGAAAAGAGTCCAGCTTATCCTTCTGGGTTACCAAATCAATCACGTTAAGATTAAAATCCTTCACTGACTCCTTATGTCCTTGAGAAAGGTTATCTAAAATAATGGGATCAAATCCTTTGGTTCTCAACTCACGAACCATGAAGGAACCTATATAACCAGCCCCGCCCGTTACCAGAATTTTTTTCATTTATCTAATTTTTAATTTGACAAGCTCCGCTTATCTTATTCCGAATTGTAACAAAAATAATTGGAATTTTTTAGGGAGCCTTGGCAGAAACCAATATATAAAATAAATAACGACTGCCGCCCCAATTCCGTCAATAAAAGCATCCCTAACCCTCGCTTCCCTCCCCTGAGTAAACATCTGATGAAACTCGTCTGTCGCACCATATAAAAATGTCACCCCCACCGCCCATATAGCAGCCTTCCTACGGCTTAATCCAAGGCCAACCAAAGCCCGATAAACAAGAATCGCAAGTGCCCCGAAAAGAAGAACGTGCCCCATTTTTTTAAAAGCAAAGTCCTGCCAATAAATTGGCGAGGCAATTGGAACCATACCGGAAGAAAATTTAAATATAAGCCCCGCCCACAAAATTGGCGGAAGCCATAAACTAAGAAATTTGAGAATCCCGCTTTTCACCCTCATCAGTATAGCCTCTTTTAGCACTCTTAATAATACTAAAAATTGAAAAGCCGATAAAACCCATACCTAAAAAGATTAATCCCGCAGCCAAAAATGGAAATTTTTTATTTGATTTCTCGGTTGAATTTAATACAGACTCTATTGCCGTTGGACTTGGAAAGTCTACTTCTTCTCCCAAAACACTTCCCTCCGGAGAATCTGTGGGGACGGGGGTTGGAGTTTTAGTTGGAGTTGGAGTAGGTATCCGGGTCGGTGTTGGAGATGAAGATAGAGTTGGGGTTGGGGTTGGAACTGGAGTGGGAGTTGGGGTTAGTGATGGCGTTGGTGTTGGAACAGGTGTCAGTGGAGCCGAATTTGCGTCAGCCTTTGTAGAATAAGCCAGAATAGAAAAGATTCCAGTTAAATCCGGATATCTTCCTATTGAAATATCCTTACCAGGATCTGATATAAATTGATATTGATCGACCAAAACTCCATTTTGATCAAATAAAACCACCCAGTCGCCCGAGTTATTAAGAAATGATGATGTATCAATAGTAGGAAATGTTGGGTTAGTAGTATTTAGATTTGTTAATAGTTTTTTGGAACTTGATCCCGAATCACTTAAAAAATCCGTATCATCATCCACATAATAAGCCTTTATATAATCAGCAGATGCACTGGCATTATAAAATTCAATCCATTCTTGGCTTGAATCCGGTACGAATTCATTTATCACAACCTGCGCCTTAACTCTTCTGAAAGAAAGAAACAGTAATAAAATAGACAAAAATATTATAGCGATGATTCGATTCATCGATATAAATCATATCATACATGTGAAGTTTAGAATTATTGCAACCAAAGATTTGTAAGTAATAATTTGCCTATTAATTAAAGCTAACTAAACGCAAACTTGTTATATTAGCAGGGCTATAACCTCCTGCACTTAGAGGCTTATTGTAACCATCTTGTAGAAATGGATCGTTCATTATATAGTTATCCCCTTCTTTACGAAGAATAACAATAAAGTGCGAGTTTCCATTAATTCCGGCAATTACAGGACCAGATGCTAAATACTGATCTAATTTACCACCAGAATCGTCTCCAATAGACACAATCACACCGTTTACATTAAACGGTTGCCATATAAGATCACCTTGGTTTGTAAAAACAGCTGGCAAGGCTGCTATATCATTTGGTTTTATATTTTTCCCATAATGACTTGCAAGCATGGCAACTGAAGTTACAAAACATCCGGAGTCTTTCATTAAATATCCAGTACCCCCCAAAAACATATTGCCCCACAGTGAATCTCTCTGGTTATAATAACAGCCCGACCATCCTTCGTTACATTTAGTTTGATTTTCCAATATAGAAGAACCTCCATGGCTTGCTACGAAGTTTTTAAACTTGGCAAGCTGTGCATTAGCCTGAGCTAATAAATTTTGATATTTTACTTCGTCATTTCTAGTAACTAGCAATAAATTGTTTTTTGCCGCTTTTTGGGCATTAAGGTTCGCCTGTTGGGTTTTTAGCTGGGCCTGCAAAGTTTCCTGGTCAGCCTTTTGTCCTTGATAGGTAGTTTGTGCTTCCTGCAACCTTTGAAGCAGGTTTCTGTCCTCTTCCTGAATTTTCTGCAAATAATGAAATTTCGAAACAGCATCTGCAACGTCAGTTGCAGAAAGAATAAGGAAGAAATTATTTTCAAACCGGGAAAGTTTATAGGTTTCAACCGCTCTTGAAGAAAATGCCTGAGTTAAACTGTCCAAAGATTGTCCCAACTGATCGATTCTTCCTCCCAAGAGGGTAATTTGTTCTTGGGTTTGGGCAATTTTCAATGTTGTCAATTTTATTTGAGCATCAAATTGCGCGATTTGGTTTTTTAATGTATTTGCCTGACCCTGAAGCTTGGTGATTTGATCAGCATATTGCTGTATTAAATCGTTACATTCTTGTTGATTATTGCACGATTGAGCGTGTATAACCTCAGCTGCAATTAAAAAAAATATTAAAGCTGCGAAGAAAAATAATTTTTTTTTATCATCATATGTCATTTACATGAAATTTCATTCATCTCACTTTTTTAACTCTCGAAATTGCAAGCAGACTTCCGGAAAGTGCCAAGGCAACCCCCACGAAAAGCTCGATTGCCAAGATTATTCCAAAAAGTTCAAATATCCCCAGTGCATCTCTGGGAAGAATCGGAATTTCCCCAAAATATGAGACTGCAGTGGGGGCAGAATATAAAACCGCTATAAATGCTATCGCCCACCCTAAAACAACCCCAAAAATAGTATAAATAAACGCCTCAATAATAATGGGGCTTCTAATAAAGCCTTTTGTTGCACCTATCAAATTAAGAATTTCCACTTCTTCCCTCCTTCCAACTACCCGCAGGCTAGTTATTACAAGAAGAACAACCAGCGATGTTACAACCAGAAGTCCCACGAAGATAACTCCACCAATCCTAACGTAAGCCGTAATTGTTTTTAATCTTGCGATAACATCATTAAGACTTGTCTCTCCTCCAAGAGCAGCAGTAAAACCAACCGAGTCAACAATTTTTTCTCCTTTGACTTTATCTATAATACCCTGGGCAAAGGAAAGATCCGTAACAGAAAATTCTAAAGAGGCGGGAAAAATTGAAGGGCTTACAAGTTGTCCCAAAAGCGGATTGTCACTTGTTGCTTTTTTGTAAATCGCAAGAGCCTCTTCCTTACTGACATACTTGATGTCTTTTATGTGGGCATCGGCTGTCAATCTGTGTTGTAAATCGGCAATGTCGGCATCCCCAGCATCGCTTTTAAGAAAAGCAATAACCTGAGGACGTGTTTCAAAATAAGTGATTAATTTTGAGGATGAATAAACAAGTACCGAAACCAAAGTGGCTACAAAAAAGGTCAGGGTAAGAACAAAGGACGCCGCAAGTGCCTGAAATGGCGAACGCCTGATATAATCCCAAGCGGTTTTAAAATGAATATTCATTCCCCTTTTATTTTACCACTCACAATATTAATAATTCTCTTTTTGTATTTTTTGACGATCTCCAAATTATGTGTGGCCATAACTATGGTTTTACCTTCCTTGTTTATCTTCTCAAACAGATCCATCAGCACATCTGAAGTATCCCAATCAAGGTTTCCGGTCGGTTCATCCGCCAATAGAATTTTCGGGTTAACAGCTAAGGCGCGCGCCAAGGAAACTCTTTGGAGCTCTCCCCCAGAAAGTTGAGATGGAAAAAGATCAATTTGTCTGGAAAGTCCGGCGAGCCTCAAAACGTGTTCAACTCGGGAGTTCCAACCATCTTCCGGCAAACCGATAACTGCCAGAGCCACCGAAACATTTTCGGCAATTGTGCGTTCCGGAAGGACTTTAAAATCCTGAAAAACAACGCCGATTTTTTGACGAAAGCAGGGCAAATCATGACTTCCGAGGGCAGCAACTTTAAAACCATCAACAGTTACTTCTCCTGCCTCGGCAACAAGCTCCCCCAGTATCAATTTCAAAATCGTGGTTTTACCGGCACCCGAAGGACCTGTGATAAATACAAATTCACCCCTTTTTACATCAAAAGAAATATTATCAAGAGCCACTAAAGAACCAAACTTCTTGGTTACATTCTTGAAATGAATAATACCGATTTCTTCCGTGGACATAAAGGATTAGGGTAGGAACAATTCTAGAGTAGCAAGTGAAAACAAATAAAGCCAGTGTTAAATCATTACGGAGTTACCTGGACCTTGGCCACATCCATCAGCCACCCAGCCTTTTTTGAAGCCAGGGTTTCACCCCAAATCTGGACCTTTTTGTCAACAAAATTCTTCAGATCAACAACACTTGAAGTAAGATAAACATATTTTGAAGGGCCGCCTTCGCGAACTAAATGAAAAGTTCCTTCGTTGTCGATTCCGCCCTCCTGCAAAATTCCCTGCGCAGTATCATACTTAATTTTGGGGTCCAGTGCTCCCGCTTCAGTTGATGTCACTTTGGCACCGGGAGCCACAACTCCCGAAGTGCCTTTGACCATACTCCTGGAAATTACCCAAGCGGTTCCAATTCCTATCAAAACTACCAAAAAAGCCCCGACAACATAAGGTATAACTTTTTTGGAACCAGGTTTAATAAGAGGTTGGGTTACCTGTGGAGCCGGTGGTTGATTTTGAGCTTCCATGTTCTACCACAATATAACACTAAAAAAAGTAAAAACGCAAATGTAAAAACTAAAGCTTCAATTCCGCGTCTATAAACTCTTTAATCTCACCATCAAGGACAGCTTCAGTATTGCCGGTTTCAACATTTGTACGGAGATCTTTCACCATTTTATAAGGATGAAGAACATAAGAGCGGATCTGGGTTCCCCAGGAAGCCGGTCGATAGTCCCCCTTAAGCTCTTTCTTAAGCCCTTTTGCTACCTCCTGCTCCAAAAGCCAGAGCTTACCTCTAAGAAGATCTAAAGCAATCTTTCTGTTCTGTTCCTGAAAACGCTCAGTGGAAGCCGTGATGACAATACCCGTCGGAATATGGGTAAGACGAACTGCTGTAGCGACCTTGTTTACATTCTGGCCCCCGTGCCCTCCTGCATGGATAAACTGCCAATCAAGGTCTGCATCTTTGATTTTGATGTCTTTAAGATCGACATCAGCCAATTCAGGCATAACTTCGACTAAAGCAAAAGAGGTCTGCCTCAGCTTATCGGCATTGAAAGGAGATTGCCTCACAAGCCTGTGGGTACCAGCCTCACCCTTAAGATAGCCGTAGGCGCAGTGCCCGGTTACTTTGAAAGTGACGCTTTTAATTCCGGCCTCCTCGCCTGAAGTATAGTCCAAAGTCTCGGTAGACCACCCCTCCCGCTCGCAGAACCTGAGATACATTCGATAGAGCATGTTGACCCAATCCATAGCCTCTGTGCCTCCCTGGCCCGCATGGATTGAAACTAGGGCATTCTTGGCATCATATTCACCTGAGAGGTAAGATATAAGCTCTAGGCCGGAAAGAGTCTTTTCAGCTTTTCTAGCCTCAGCCTCATCAGGCACCTCCTTGAGTATTTCGAGGGTATCCGAAAGCTCGGTAATCTCCTCCACTTCTTTTTTAAGATCGGATAGTTCCTGAGTAATAGCCCGGGCATTTTGAGGATTGTTCCATAGTACAGGCCCGGCGGCTTCGGCCTCCAATTCCTTTATTTTCCTCTTTTTTTCGGGAAGCTTAATAGCTTCAATTAGCTCACCGAGACGGGTAATAAGGTCGTCAATTTTCTGTCTGAGATCCTGCATACCTAGAAGTATAGCTAAAGAAGGTAAAAGGTCAAAGGTGAAGGGTGAAAGAAAGAAAAAAACAGGGACTGGGGTCAACGTTGTCGCAAAGCGGCAAAAATTGACTTGTCCAGTCCCTTAATTCAATCAAACTTCAAGAGTTGTGCCTACAGACTACGGAGCCGGAGTCAGAAGGGGTGTATCAACCCCAGTCTTATAGGCATTCAGGGCGGTACTGGTCATGACCAGTTGGTACATCTTGTCTTCAGCTACTGAACCTGTCCATTTCTGGTCACCCAGGCGGGCGACAAGGTTCTCACTCGGGAAGCCGAGCATCCTGATAATCTGCGATTGGACAATCCCGTTAACGCGCCAGAGGTCGTAGTTGTTCAACATGTCAACCAATTTCGACTGGCAGTTCTTAAAACTTTCGCGTTGCCCTTGGACATAATCCAAAAGCTTGTTGGCAATATCCGTAATGCCCTGAGTACTCGGATAGGCCTCTGCGATCGCATTGATAAAAAGATTGGCATCAATGGTGCCAGTTGTTTTGCCTGAAGTGTCCTTCATGTCATATCGGCCCTTGACTGCATCAGACATGAACACATCAAGCCCTTTCAAGGTCGCCATGTAAACGCCGAACTGCTCAGTAAAACCTGCAGTATAGGCTGAGTACACAAGCTGACACGCCTGGTATTGAGCCGAAATCGGCTTTTCCAGAGCAAGGCCCTGGCTGCGGACGCCGTTGACGTATGCGTAACCACCACCGAGCACGATGCAACCCAGAACAACGAGACCGACCAAGATAAAGAGCGCGACATTGTTCTTGTTCATTACATTTTTCTCCTTTTTGAACAGAATTTGGAATTGAAAAGAATGGTTTTCTACCACCGGCCAACATTACGTCGCTCACCGATAAAGCATGCATCGACTAACCAAACAATGCAGCTCAGGGTAAGCATCACAATTACAATGGTCAATTGCTGACCAAAGTCGGGCCGGATCTGGTTCATAAGATAATTAAATCCAGTGCCATTGTCACCAGAGTCGTTTGCGGTCATGGAAACCCGAGCGAATTTCGTCGCTGGATCGTCCATTCCCCACAGGATTCGGCGCAAAGAACCCGTATCACCAACGCCCTTAACAGCAAGTTTGGTAGTGTTGTCAGATTTTACCTTCTGGTAAAACTGGCCGTTCACCGAACCAAGCACTGCATCAGGTGTAAGCTGAGTGCCAGCCATGTGATTCTGGATCGTCGTGATCATCATTTCGTTGCCAATCGGCATACCAGTTGTGGCACGTGACCAAGCAACAGTTTGACCGTCAGTCGTGCCCAAAACCACGATAACGCTATTCTTGCTGATAGTATCTTTTCCCCAAACTTGCGTACTCTGCCAGTAGGCTTTCAGCGCAATGGCATAAGCATCCGGATTAGCAGAAACATAATCGCCCTGAACAATTACAAGGTGAAGATCACCCTGAAGTTCAGTGCCGAAAGCAGCATTTAAATACGAATGCACTTTTTGCCAGGCGACAGGATCGGTTGGATTAAAATCAACAAAGTAGACTTTGTCAGCCTGATAATAATCCCTCACATCGTGTCGAAGATCGGGCAAAACACCAGCAGCTTTGTAAGTATCGATCTGAGAGCTGTATTGCTTAAAGATCGTCGTGTCACTCGCAAGGAGATAATTATCGTAACTATTCCTTTGGGTAACTGGTCCTGGATGGCCCGAATCACACCGGGATTTTGCCTCCACCCAGATTTGTGATGGACCTCTTTGAACATCGCTTGGGATGCCACTTCCACTTCTCCACTCTACAGGGTTTGGCGAGAACACATGGTTATTTATTGTATAATCACCCAAAGTCGTTTGGACAACATACGTATGTTCTTCTGTAACCGAGGGACAACTATGGTATCTGGTTTCAGGCCTGACACAAGTACTGCAATTCCCCTTGGAATCGCACATGCACGAGTACGGCACTAGCACAACGTAGGGATCACAACTATATTCGTGATTACATAAACCGTCGCGTTCGCAAGACGTTGTTTGATCAATAGCTTTTAACTCCCAACCGTTCCAATACTCATTGTAGCGGATGGTACTGTTAACAGCCATTTTCCAGCCAATATTCACTCCGACAGCCGAGAACACCAGGGCAACAATTACACCGCCTATCAGGAACTCGCTCCATGTGATTTCGAAATCAGATTGCCGATAATCCAAAATCGCTTTCCATATCAGACCGACAGTCATTGATCCGATGAAAATGATCGCACTGAGGGTCAGCTGGCTGCCGTTGAGTTTCAGAAGGTTCACAGTGAAAACACCCGTGAAAGTAAGAATCGCGACAGCCGCGAGCATAACGAGCACGAAAATTAAAGCGTGGTGTCTCTTGATCATATTTCCTCTCCTTCTTTGAATTTCTCCTCATAAACAAACATGAGAAGTTGATTTGAGATGAATTCAATAACTCTTGAAGTTGTTAATGTGCTAAACAAAAATAAGCCAAGTAAAATGCTCGCAATGAGCACCCCTCAACTTATGGTGGATAATATAATACAAAATTATTCAAAAGTCAACGTTATGGGGTGTCGAACTCTTATGGCTGGCAGAAAATGGTTTTGACCTTCTTGATATCAGCGGGGCTTAAGCTTTGGAGAAGCTCGACAGCGCCGGAAACTGTGACGTTTTCTTTGGCAAGAGACGAGGGAACCTGGTCCTTAACTCCCAAAACTTGAATTAATTTATTTCTTCCTGCATCAAGTGCAATTGAAATTGGAGCCGGAGCATTCTTCCAGCCCAAGACACTCGTTAGCGCGGTACGCCCTCCAATAATCAAAAAGCCTTCCAAAATAAGTGCCAGCAAAAAACCAAAGAAAACTCCAAAAACAGCACCCTTAAGGGACCAATCGACAAAATGTCGCCTAAATTGGGCCATAACCAAAACCAAAAGAAAAATTAAAAAAACTACAGCAGCTGCCTGAATATGAGTAACAGAAAGGGAAAGTTTCCCGATACTCAGATTAAATTGGCCAACAAACAACTTGGCAACATTACCCACGTTAATTTATTGTAGCACAGGCTAACTATTACGGAGCAGCGGTTGGTGTTGGTGTTGGGGTTGGAGTTGGAGTAGCCGTCGGTGTTGCCAAGGGCTTGGGAGTTGCACCTTTCCTAAGGCCTGTCGTAACAACAACATCGTAGGTGGTACTAGCGGAAGTTGAGGTTGTTACATTTTGATAAATCGAATTAAGCTTTATTGTAAGTTCGGTAACTATACTACTTGAGAGAGTGCTTGAAAAACTAACTTGTGCTGCGGTCAAATTCTGTTGAGCCGAATTGCTAACAGCAATATTGGTGTATCCCAATCCTTTGAGTAGGGTTTGAAGATATGCCGCCTCACCCGTAATCCCTGTGCCGTTTTGTATCTGAATCTTAACCTTGGTTTTATCGCTAGCAATAGGTGCAGTACTTGCCGCTGGGGTAGAAACGGTTACACCTTGGGAAGGGGTTATTAAATTTTCAAAAGGAGTCGGCTCGCCAAGGGTTTCCTCACTTTTCTTACTCGCGCTCTTATAAATTACAAAACCCAAAATTCCGACCAAAATCAAGACACCTACAATTAAAAGAGTTTTTGCTCCACCTGATTTTTTTGGTTCTCCAACTGTGGGAAAAGAAACCCCAGTTGAGGCGATAGGACCCACTCCCTGGGGAGTTTCTTGCGTTTGCGTTTCCTGGTTTTGGCTTTCTTCCATATTGGTGACGCAGTATAAACGCATCCGTTACTTACTGTCAAGTGCTTCCCGAAGCTTCTCCATAAGGATCGAGTAAAAACGTAAATTATGAATTGTCGCAAGGCGTCCTGCCGTAAAATCACCGATTCGGAAAAGATGGGCAAGATATGCTTTGGTATATTTTTTACAAAGCAGACAATCACATGCCAAACTAACCGGGGATTTATCCGAAAAATATTTTTGCTTTTCAGGAGTATAAAATGAATAGAAATTCGGCCTATAAACATCAATCTCTTCTATAGAGATTGCGTTGTAGACGTAAAGCCTACCGTGCCGGGCATCGCGTGTCGGCAAAACACAGTCAAAAATGTTGTATCCCAACTTTGCGCAGGCAACAACCTCGTCGGGCTTGCCTACTCCAAGACCGTAAAGGAAATAATCTTCAGGGGTATTCTCAGATATGGTTTTTGCTGTTTCCGTATCAAATTCTCCCTTCTCGGTGATGGGCCATCCTCCGTAGCCAAACCCGTCAAAACCGATTTTGGCAAGCTCTTCTGCACAATATTTCCTCAGATCCTGAAATTCTCCTCCCTGGACAACACCCAAAATATATGGTCTATCGTTTTTGGTAAGTTTTCTGCCCTTACATATTTTAAAAAATTCGTCTTTGCTTCTTTTGGCCCATGCAATCGTCCGAAGAACCGACTGCCTAGCTTCCTCATGGCCTACTTTGGGATCGGTAAAATCATCTAAGACAATAACCATATCGGTATTAAGACTCATCTGAAATTGGATTGATTTTTCGGGAGTCAGAATAACTTTCTTGTCTTTTAAGGGATAAAGGATAACGCCCTCGTCAGCGACTTTTCCTCTCATGGCACCGGACTTAATTACAGACATTACCTGGAAGCCCCCCGAGTCGGAGATTATTCCCCCATGCCAACCCATAAAATTTCCTATTCCTCCAAACTTTTTTAAGGTCGCTCGGCCCAGCTCCCGCCAAAGATGAAAGGTATTTACCAAAATTCCGGGAGTTCCGGAAGACTCAACGTCCGAAGTATCGAGGCAGCGGACAACCGCCCGAGTGGCATCAGGGAAAAAAACTGGCAAAGGAATGTTGCCATTTCTAGATTTAAAAAACTTTCGCGCCATTCTATTCAACTTTCAGAAGTTCGACCTCAAAAACCAAAGTTGAATTCGGTGGAATTGATCCAACCGCTTGTGATCCGTATCCCAAACTTGGAGGAATAGTAAGTTTTCTTTTTCCCCCAACCTTCATGCCGTTAACTCCCTGATCCCATCCCTGAATAACTTCGCCCGCGCCCAAGTTAAACGCAAAGGGTTGGTTTCTGTCATAGGAGCTGTCAAATTTTGTCCCATCGGTTAGGGTTCCCACATAATTAACTGTTACTTTTTTACCGGCAACAGCTTCCACACCTATCCCAACTTTTTCGTCTTGAATAATCAGTTTATCCACTTCCATAACTGGTTTTGCAGAACTCGTAGCTATTGGTTCCGTTGTAGCTTCAATTGTACCGGTTGAGGTTGGAGTTGCCAATGACCGATTATTAGACAACCTCTTCGGAGAAAAGATAGCAGTTCCTCCGACAACAGCCAAAATTACAAGAAAAATTATTACGAATAAATATTTTTTGTCCATACTTCAGAAATTATATCAAATTTAATTTGGAGGTAATTGCGGGTAGTGACAGTGTTTCCACTTTTTTCCACTTCCACACCAGCAAGGATCGTTACGACCAATCTTGCGACTTGATACTTGTGACTCAACACCAGAAGGAAAGGCTTTTTCGCCTGATTTGGCCGTTTCCTCGGCATTTCCTGAAAGACCTGTTGTATCAGATCTATCGATATTTTCCCGAGCCATACTCAAAGGAATTTCCGGTTGAGGCATCGCGACACCTATTCTAAAGATTCTGTGGGAAAGTTCTTCATCAATCCTGTCAATCAGATTTTCAAATAAGTTGTAAGCCTCATTTTTAAATTCAACTAGAGGGTCCCTTTGTCCGTAAGCCCTAAGTGTTACACCTTCACGAAGGTCATCAATGTGGTCAATATGATCCATCCAAAGATGATCAATTGATCCCAGGTAGGCAAATTTCTCAACCTCTCTCATTACTTTTTCTCCCAAATCTTTTTCTCTTTTTTCATAAATATCCATGAGAACCTTTTCCAAAAAATTCTGAATATTATCTTCCCCTTCCAGCTTTTTAATTTCCTCACCGATTCTTTTTAGAGAAGTATCATCAAATGGAATTATTTCGGCCAAGCCGATGGCCAGTTTTTCATAATCGAACTTTTCATCAACTTCGGATTTGCCTAAAAGCACCGTCTTTTCGATCTGATGATTTAGTTTTTCCTGAACTTCGCTCTTTACGTCGCCTGATTCAAGAATTCTGCGCCTGAGTTTGTAGACAATGTCCCTTTGCTGGTTAGCAACGTCGTCAAATTCCACGAGGCGTTTACGGATATCGAAATGGAACCCTTCAACTTTAACCTGCGCCTGCTCAATCGCACGTCCTATTAATGAATTTTCGATAGGTTGATCTTCGGGAAGACTTAGTCTATCCATTATTCCGGAAATCTGCTCCCCACCAAAAATTCTCATTAAGTCATCCTCCAAAGACAAATAAAAACGGGATGAACCGGGGTCCCCCTGACGACCCGAACGGCCCCTAAGCTGGTTATCTACACGCCTCGCCTCATGCCGCTCCGTTCCTATTACATGCAGTCCTCCTGCCTTTATAACTTTTCCATGCAGCTCTTCCCACTTCTTATACTCTTTGGATTTTGTAAATTGTTCGTTGGAAATTCCCGCCTTTCTATCGGGCATGGCTCCGCCAAGGACTATATCGACTCCACGTCCGGCCATATTCGTTGCAACCGTAACTCCTCCCGGCTTTCCTGCTTCAGCAATGATCTCCGCCTCTCTTTCATGATTTTTGGCGTTTAAAACATTGTGGGGAACCTTCTTGTGTTTAAGATATTCGGAAATAATTTCATTTTTCTCAATTGAAGTAGTACCTACAAGAACAGGTTGGCCCCTTTTGTAGCATTCCCCAATTTCATCAACTATCGCGCCGTATTTGCCGCGAAGAGTTTTATAAATCACGTCCGGCAAATCCTTTCTGATCATCAGCATATTGGTTGGGACCGCAATTACCTCCAACTTGTAAATTTTTCTAAACTCCTCCGCCTCTGTTGCCGCGGTACCCGTCATTCCGGCAAGATGTTCATACATTCTGAAGTAATTCTGAAAAGAAATAGTTGCCAAGGTTTTGCTTTCCTGTTGGATGACAACCCCTTCTTTCGCTTCCACCGCCTGATGAAGCCCGTCACTCCAGCGTCTCCCAACCATAAGCCTCCCTGTAAACTCATCAACAATAGTTACCTGATTATCTTTAACAACATAGTCCTTGTCCCTAAGATATAGAGTTTTTGCCCTGAGGGCATTTTCAATATGATGAATCGAATCAAAATCTTTTTCGTACAAATTGTCCACCCCCAAAATCTTCTCAACTTTTGTAATCCCATGTTCGGTTAAGGAAGCACTTTTGGATTTTTCATCAACCGTGTAGTCAGTATCGGAACTTAGCTTATCAACCATTGAAGCAAACTTGTAATACTTTTGGGTTGGCTCGGTATCAGGGGCTGAAATAATGAGCGGGGTGCGCGCCTCATCAATTAAAATCGAGTCAACCTCATCAACTATTGCAAAGTAGTGCCCACGCTGAACCATTTCGAGTAAAGTTGACACCATGTTATCCCTAAGGTAATCGAAGCCGAATTCATTATTGGTCCCATACAAAATGTCGCTTTGGTAGGCAAGTTTTCTTTCAACGGGTTTCAAATGGGCAAGGCGTTCATCCCCGTGAGAGAGATCAGTATACTCTGGCGAGTAAACAAACGATTTTGTTTCCTGAATTATCGATCCTGTTGTCAATCCCAAAAGATGAAAGATTGGACCGTTCCATCCCGCGTCGCGCCTCGCCAAATAATCGTTAACAGTGACAAGATGTACCCCCCGACCGGTCAGGGCGTGAAGATATAAAGCGGGAACCGCAGATAAAGTTTTTCCTTCTCCCGTCTTCTGCTCAGCAACTTTTCCTTCAAAAAGGGCAGTGGCAGCCATAAGCTGAACATCAAAATGGCGCATTCCCAAAACTCTATAAGAAGCCTCCCTAACGGTAGCATAGGCTTCAGGCAAAAGTTGGTCCAAAGTTTCACCTTTTTCTAAACGTTTTTTAAATTCCTCAGTCTTTTTCTCAAAGTCAGAATCTTTTAATTTTTTGACTTTGGGCTCAAGAGCGTTGATTTTATCAACAACTTTTCCAAGTCTATCTATCTCACGGGCGTTCAGGTCAAGAATTCTGGAAAATATGTTCATGCCTACATATTGTACCAGATGCCACGAACATCTTTATACGTCCAACCAGTCGGGTCACGGTGGTTGGTAACAATTGCCCAAATCCAAGTCCCGATATCCCCATAATCAATTCTCCTCCTTGCCAGCCTTCCCCAGAAACTCTGATCGTAAAAGACAACAGGTTCTCCGGCTTGATCAGAAACTTCAGACCCATTAAACAATTTCAACTCGAAATTTCCATCAAACTGTTCAACAACATATTTTTTGAATAGGAATCTCGATTCAGAGTCACCAACCTTTCCAACAGATGTCATGTGATAATTATTTCCGACAAGAAGAAGGTAGGGGGCCGTAACCGCTTGCTTTGTGAGAAAAACTCTTTTCCCTGATTTTAAATAATCATCAATTTTCCCTAAATCATCCGTCTCCATCCAAAGAATTGTGCCATTATATTTAGTGAAAGGCTGCAAATAATGAGTTTCAATCAAGACTTGCCCGATTGGCAAGTTTGGTGTTACAAACGGACTTCCTTTTGAATATAAAATCACGCTTGAAGCAAAAATAGGCAAAAGGTACAAAATCACAAGAGCCGACTTTTTACCAAGATATCTATAAATTGCAAGAGCAAGTAAAACTCCCGCAAAAATTATTCTTCTGCCCATAAAATCCCCTTGCCAATTTGCTCCGATAAGAAAAGTTATAAGAATAAAGATAGCCCAGGAAATCCAGACTTTTCTCGATTTGCCGTTTTTAAAGAGCAAGACAAGAAGGATAAAAGGGGTCAAACTACCGAAGTCACAGATAAAAGAAAGCCAAGCGTTTCTGACCATTCGGAGTATCCCAGAAGAAAAATAAGTTGAGAGCTGCTCGGTGGCCCCGCCAATAACTCTGCCGGAAAAAAGGTAGATCAGACAATAAAAAATAACTGAAGCAAAGATAGCCCAGAGTGAAATCTTAATATATTTAAAAATATTCTTTTTTTCGAATTTAATTTCTTTAGTAAAAATATACGGAAAAAGAAAAACTGTCGGAACCCAGAATATTGATTCCAAGTGCATTCCAACCATCAAAAACAAACTAATAAAAAACCAGATCTTTTTTCTTGAAAGAAAGAAGTAGAGGCTGGCAAGATAAAAAGTTAAAGTTACGGACTCAACCATTAAATTCGTATTAATGATCCAAACTGCCGGAAATAAAGCAAAAACAATTACGGGTAACCAATAGGGACCTTTTTTGAAAATTAATTTGGAGATTTTATAGAGAATAAAAATTGAGATCGCTCCAAAAAACATTGCGATAGCATTGACCGGGAAAATTTTTATAAAAACCCAAAGAATACCCAGGAAAAACGGGTGAATAGGAAAATGCCCCAAAGAAAATACCTGCCAAAAAGAATGGCTCGTTACTATTCGCAAATATTCGGGGATATCGTAAAAAAGCGCCGGGCCAAAAATTATTTGCTGCATATGAATATTAAGTTAGCCTCCGGGTAAAACCACTCAACTTTAGAAAAAATCTTCTTGAGCTTATTTCCAAACTTCACTGCCTTGGGCCTTTTGTCTCCATAATATAAACGGTTAAATACCACTATTCCTTTATTTGATATGACTGTCCTCACAAGCTGTATATAGTTTTCCGCTTCGAATTTTTCGGGAAATTTATCCCCGTTATACAAATCGACAATAACCAGATCAAACTTTTCACTATTAGCTTTTAACTTTTCGCTTGCTTCCAGAGCATCCTGAATTTTTATGTTCACTCCTGTTTGATCAAGACCAAGATATTTTTTCCCAAGCTCGATCATTATTGGATCTATATCAACTCCGGTAATTTTTGTTCCCGGCCAATACATCCTAACGTATTTCGCCACAGTTCCGCCACCAAGTCCGAATATTAAACAATTATTAATTATTAATTTTGAATTATTAATTTTTTTAAGGGTTTGTTTCCAAATTCCCCCTACGATTCCTCCGGACTGTGTAAGTCCGTCTGCCTGAATATAAGTTCCGAATCCCAAACTTCGGGAAACCCTAAGGTGCCCATTATATTTTGATTCCCTCTCTTCCAAAATTTTTGTGCCAAACATAATCTTATTATACTTTACTTCGTATTTTGTTCGGAATAGAATATATTCATGACAAACATTCCACTCCCGGAACTTTTGAGACCCAAAACGCTTAAAGATTTTGTCGGTCAGGAAAATTTGGTCGGAAAAGATGGCGTTATTCGAAAACTTCTAATCAACCAATCATCTAATCTCTATTTTCCATCTCTAATATTCTGGGGCCCTCCGGGATCAGGTAAAACAACTCTTGCCAAAATTATTGCGAACACATTAAAGCGTGAATTTTTCGAATTTTCTGCAGTCAATACAAAAGTAAAGGATGTCGAAAAATTAATCGGCGAAAAATCTCAACAAAAACTAATGTCTCCTATTATTTTTTTGGATGAAATTCATAGATTCAATAAAGCTCAGCAGGACAAACTTCTACCGCACGTTGAACACGGCAATATAATTTTAATCGGCGCAACCACCGAAAACCCCTCATTTGAAGTCATTAGCCCCCTTCTTTCCCGCTGCCGGGTTCTAATCCTAAACCAGCTTTCCGAAAAAGATTTATTAAAAATTTTGGGTAGAGCCTTAAAACATCTCAAAAAGAAATTGGGCAAAGATGCGGAAGACTTTTTACTCGAAGCAGCAAATGGTGATGCCCGCGTTATGCTCAATGTTTTGGAAATTGCAGCAAGTCTCGTTAAGACCCCAACTATAAAAATCCCGGATCTGGAAACTGCACTTCAGCGAAGGCAGTACACTTTTGACAAGCGCGGTGAAGATTTTTACAACGTCATTTCGGCATTTATTAAATCCATGCGGGCTAGCGACGTTGATGCAGCCCTTTATTATTTAGCCAGAATGGTAGCTGCTGGCCAAGACCCACTCTATATTGCACGGAGAATGGTTGTGTTCGCTTCAGAAGATGTTGCATCCCCTACAGCACTCGTTGTTGCTAATGCTGTATTTCAAGCTTGCAACGCGATTGGCTACCCTGAATGTCAGGAAAATTTAGCGGCCGGAGTAGTTTATCTTGCCACAGCCAAAAAAGACCGATCAGCATATAACGCCTACATGGAAGCGCTTGCTGATGTAAATAAATACGGTAATCTTCCCGTCCCTTTGAAAATTAGAAACCCAGTTACAAAATTAATGAAAGAAATTGGCTATGGAGAGGGTTATGAAAAATATGACAAAGAAAGTTACCTACCTGAAAAACTAAAAGCGAAAAAATACTATCCTAAGACTTAAATCTTTTCCACTCTACTTTCTTGCCTTTCCTCTTTTTCTCCGCCATTACAAGTTCATCGTAGATTCCATCAACCAAATCATATCCTTTAGCCTCCTTCAGAGTAACCCAGGCAAAGTCATCAGTTTCCTCTTTTTGAAGCTTAATTTTTCCAGAAACATAATCGGCCATGCAGGAAATTACCAAAGAAGGATTGCCGTCAGCATGGACCGTAGCAAGACTTGTCACGTACTCAATATTTTTTATCCCGATTCCAACCTCTTCTTTTACCTCTCTTCTCAAGACTTTCTCAAGAACATTGTACCAATAAAATTCGGTATCTTTTGGAAGATCGACATAGTCTTTCGTCTCTAATTTACCCCCGGGCACGGTCCATTTTCCCGGAAACCTTTTCTTGCTTAAGGACCTTTTAGTAATAAGATATTTGCCGCCTTTAACGACAATTGCGGTTATCGCAACTTCGTGTAATAAATTTCCTTCAGTCATTTTGCAATTCAATTTTCTCTTTTCCCATCCATTTTTGAAGAACTTTGGGAATTAAGACCGAACCATCTTTTTGCTGGAAGTTTTCCAAAATTGCCAACGGAACTCTTGACATTACAATTGCGGTACCGTTAAGCATATGTACATATTCAGTTTCACCAGTCTCTCTTCTAAATCTAATATTTAGATTTCTCGCCTGATAATCGGTGCAGTTGGAAGTTGAAGTAATTTCTCCGTAATCACTCCTGCTCGGCATCCAAACCTCAATATCAAATTTCCTTGCCGCCATCGCACCAAGATCCCCTGTGCACATTTCAATAACCCTATAAGGAAGTCCCAGTTCTTGATAAATTTCCTCCTCCATTTTCAAAATATATTCATGAAACTTCTCCGATTCTTCCGGCTTACAGTAAATGAACATCTCGGTTTTCGTAAACTCATGAACTCGATACAGCCCTTTGGAATACTTTCCATAGGCACCCGCCTCTTGACGGAAGCAATGTGAATAACCGATGTACTTAAGGGGGAGTTTAGCCTCCGGAATCACTTCATCAGCATGACTTCCTGCTAATGTTACCTCAGCGGTTGCAATTAACCCCAGATCTTCACCTTCAATAGTGTAAGTTTGTGCTTCATCACCCTTGGGCATGTAACCAGTTCCCAAATAATAACGGCTTTTGGCAAGATCTGGAGTAATCACTGGTAAAAACCCGACTCTTGAAAGTTTTTCAAAAGCATATCTTGTTAATGCGAGTTCCAATAAAGCTCCGTCGCCATAAAGAAAATAAAATTGCGAGCCTGTAACTTTTGCGCCGGTTTCAAAGTCTAGTATTTCAAGCGATTTCCCAAGTTCTAGATGATCTTTGGGTTTGAAATTAAATTTGATCGGAGTTCCCCATTTTCTAATTTCAACATTATCTTTATCGCTTTTTCCTACCGGCGCTTTTTCCGAAGGCAGATTTGGAATCTTAAAAAGAAGCTCTTTATATTCTTTTTCTACTTTTCCGTACTCAGGTTCTTTATCCTTTAACTCTTCCTTAATTTTTTTGCCTTCTTCAGACGGCTCCTTCTCATGGGCAATTTTATTGCGTTTGGCCCGCAATCGCTCTATCTCCAAAATAAGTTTCCTGCGCTTTTCGTCGAGCCCCAAGACCCTATCAACCAAAGATGAATCAAATTGCTTGTCAGCAACTCCCTTTTTAACTAAATCTTTATTCTCACGGATGAAGTTAATGTCGAGCATTCTTTTATTTTAACCTTTTTACCAACTCTTTTGGAGTTTTAATAATTTCGTTAAACAAAACCGCCCTTGCGGACTCACGATCCTTGTCACTTAAAGCGTAAATAGGTTTTCCCAAAGCCTCGGCAAAACCCAACTCTAATGTACTGCTTACACCCGTATAGCCATCTTTGTTATAAACAAATACAACATCTGCTTTTCTTATAAAATTGAGGTGATGCAGAGTCAATCCCAAAAATGCGTATTTCTTTAGATCTGGTGCTAAAGTATCAATTCCCCTATTTTTATTTAAGAAGGGTTCATAAGTAACAACGCCAAGCTTTTTTAAATCCTTCGCAAACTTTCTAATTTCTTTTTTGAATTTTCTTGAGCCGCAAATTACAACGCTTTTCATAATCCTAAATCTTTGGAGATATTTTGCATCGCTTTTAAGGCAATTGCAATGAAGTCATTAAGTTTGATTCCAAGTTTTTCTTCACACATTTCAGTCTGCTTTCTATCAACCCCTGCCGCAAAACTTTTGGAATTCCATTTACTCAAAACGTTTTCGACGGTTACAGCCGAAAGCTTTTTCTCGGGACGAACCAAAGTTACTGCAACAATTAAACCGGTTAGTTCATCGCAGCAAAAAAGCGACCACTGCATTTTAGTTTTCGGCTTTTTCCCTTCATGGAACCATCCATGAGACTCAATTCCTGTTAAAAGCTCATCATCGGTTTCTCCCAGATCCCGGGCCCAGCTTGCCATCAATTTTGCATGGTTTTTCGGATCATCCTTTGTAAATTCGTAATCCCCGTCATGCAAAAGCCCGACGATTTCCCACTTATCTTCATCGTCACCAAAATGTTTGGCCAAAGAACGCATAACTGCGGCAACACTGTAACAATGTTTCCGCAGGTTAAGCGAGCTCATTTTGGAGTGCAGTAGTTCTAAGGCCTTACTTATTTGCACTTTTCTTCAACCCTTTCCATTCGCCTTTCATCATTCTCATTTTTATAATCATGTACAAAAGATACTTAATAAAGGCAAAAGCAAACATTACTCCGGCAACTATAATAATCCACTTAATAACCACATAAGGGTTAATTGTCGGGAAAACAAATCCCAGTCCGAAAATCAAAAGCATTCCGAAAACTGAGAATGCTATAGACATTAAAATGTCCATATGGGCCATTTTTCTCATTTTATGTATTTTCCACATTTTTTCTTCATCCATTTTTATCACCTTCTTCCACAATACTGACTATTCTATCAATAACTTTCTCTTTTCCAAAATTGTTTAAAAGGACTCCAGCTCTAGGGCCGTGCGTCTTACCAATAAAAGCGAGGTAAATTGCAGCAAAAGCGTCACTCGATTTTATTTTTAAACGTTTCGAAAGTTCGTACAAAGCAATTTGTAAAGAATCGCCATTAAGGCCATTTTCAAAAAGTTTTATCACCTCCTTAAGATACCCCTTCTGTTCAGAACTCAATTTTTTGGCAGCTTCCGGAATTTCCTTAGTCATCTCAAATTTATAATCATCGGGGGCATAGTCTTCGAGCCAAACTTTGGCATACTTAATTCTTTCGCTAATCAAATCCTTGGGGCTTTCAGGAAATTTCTTTTTAACTTCACCTTCCGTTAACCCCTGAGATAAATAATTGGCAATGTCTCTAAATCTTGGTACAAATAGCTTCTTCCTATCGGGAAGTCCGTGTTTAACCTGCGACAGAACAAAAGTTCTTGCCAAATCTTCCTTTTCCCCGTCGACATAAGCTTTCCAGGATTTATCATAGTCGTCAAAAAGATCCGGAATTGCCATTGTGCCAAACGGATTAAATTCTAAGGCTTCTTTGTAATCGGTCTTAACAAAAAGAAATCTTCCAAGCTCCGGCGGTACCATTTCAATCCACTGATTTGCCTTAAGCCCCACACCTTTAGAAGTGGACATCTTTCTTCCTCCTATTAAGAAATGTTCATAAGGAATCCTGTATGGTTTTGGGTACTTAAAGACCTTCTCTGCAATCTCAAAAGCTATATCATAAGCCCCACCCCCTGAAGCAAGATCCTTACCGGCTCCTTCAATAGTTACCCCCAAAACCTTCCAGTGTGCGGGCCAATCAACTTTCCAGGGAAGCTTTCCCGTCCCTCCAAAAGGTGAGATTTTCCCCCCATGACCACAACCTTTCGCCCAAGTAACAAGGTTAGGTTCGCATCTGTAGGTAACTTTCTCGCCATCCCAAGCAGTAACTTTCGTCGTGCCAAGTTTTCCACAATTTTCGCAAATGACCTGAAAAGGCAACCAGCCTTGCTCTTTTTTCTCGCTTCCACTAATTTTTTTATAAATATCTTGAATTGCTTCGAAATTATCAAGTGCCATCTTTATAACTTCATCAAATTTACCCTGATGATACATATCCCAAGAAGATAAAAATCTTGGCTTTATTCCCAAAACCTCAAAAACCTTCTTGAAATCATGGTTGAAACATTCCGCAAAACTGGAAAAACCTGATTTAGGAGATAGAGCAATCCTAAGTGGTACACCCATATACTTAGAAAAATTTTCCTTTAATTCCGGGGGCAGGCTATCAATAGCATCAAAATCATTAAACACAAAGGTGTATGTGACTTCTTCGCCCTCAACCTTAAGAGCCCTATAAATCAAATCATGGATCAGCGGCCCCCGAATTGAGCCGACATGCGCATACCCTGAAAGAGTCTTCATATCATCAACCCAATAAGGCTTAAATTTTCCCGAGTCGATAATTTCTTTAGCTATTCTATCTGCCCAATGCATTAGCTAATTCTAGCTTCAAGGAGGATTTTACTCAATAGCAAGAATCTCGTACTGAAGTTTTCCGGCAGGAGCCTCAACCTCAACCTTGTCCCCAACCTTCTTGCCAAGAAGAGCTACTCCCAACGGAGATTCATGAGAGATCTTCTTGTTGATAGGATCTGCCTCCCATTCGCCCACAATATCAAAAACAGTTTTCGTACTGTTAATTTTGACCGTAACTTTGGTTCCTAAGCTGACACCACCGTTTCCAACTTTCCCGTTACCCGAAACAACGGATGCGGTTTTTACAACCTCTTCTAACTCGTCAATTCTGCCGTCAAGAAACTCCAGCTCCTCTTTTGCACTTTGATAATCACTGTTTTCGCTCAAATCCCCTTGAGAGCGCGCGTTTGCCAACCGCTCAACAATCTTAGGTCTTTTGACATCACGAAGCCCCTCAAGTTCACTTTTTAAGGCATCAAGCCCCTGCTTGGTCAATTTAATATTATTTTTCATAATTTTATTCGATAAAGTTTCAAGCTTTGCTTACCAGGGCTTTAGCTGGCCAAGCTTTGCTTATCTTTACTTAAATCTGCAACAAAAAATCCCTCCGTTTTTTCTTGGAGAGATGGTAAATTTATAACTTTCTCTCCAAGATTAGATAACCTTAATAAGGTTCCTAAAGTAATCGGTGGAGAGATAAAAAGTCATATTTTTAACCTAACGAGTGAGATTTTATCCCCTTAGATAGAAGATGTCAATATTTCGATCTGACTCAATCTACATCAACCCCACACGAAATCTATGGTAAGCAAAGCTTGGCCATTCACCGAATGAATGGTAAAATACTACCTGAGGCCCCATCGTCTAGCGGTCTAGGACACCAGGTTCTCATCCTGGTAACTTGGGTTCGAGTCCCAATGGGGTCACTCACTTTGTTCGTTCCCCCTTGTTCCTCGATAGCGCTCGGGTTTGGGAATTTTTGCGCACGAGTCCCAATGGGGTCACCCTTCGACAAGCTCAGGGTTTCACTACATACTTAAAATACATGGATTGGTACATCTATATTCTTCTTTGCGATCAGAAAAGTTATTATGTTGGTTTAACACATAATCTTAAAGAAAGACTAACTTCTCATAAGTCGAAGGCTAATATTGCAACAAAGGAATTTTCTGATCTCAAGCTTGTTTATAATGAAAAACATTGTACCAGAAAGGAAGACATAAAAGAGAGGGTTAAAAGTTGACCTTGAGAGTATAATGTAGGCATGAAAGAAGCTCAATCTAAGGATGAGTTCATGCGCAAGCCTGGTGAGCTTTTTATCGCCCGTGGAAAAGTTCACGTTTTGGCAGAGACTAGTTTTGACGAAGATCCGGCAGGACTTGAGTGTGAAGAATATAAAGCGGTTTGTGGGGTCGAATCCCAAAGTTGGTCAATGCCCGCACAAAACATTCAGTCTGCCGAATTTATAGCCTCATTGGAAGATGGAAAGAAAGAGGGAGCGGAGAAATGCTTGGAGTGTTTCGATGATGAAAAAGAAGGTTCAAGGTCGCTTGAGCCTCCGAAAAATCCTGATGAGGACCGTTTGGAGGCCGCTCTCCAGAAAATGGTTCAAAACAGGCAATATCATCTCGCCACCAAGGAAATACTTATAGAAAAAGAAGAATTATCATTGATATATCCCTTTATGAGAAAAATATTAGCCTTAGAAGAAAGTATAATCTCAGATGATAACATAGTTATTCTTGAGGGTGTTATCAATCCTGAATTGTTAGAAAGAAAGTCTCACTATACAGAATACCGCCATGATGACGGACTTCCTGCTTACAGGATCTATTCAAAAAATCCACTAATGCCGGATAAAGAAGGACCTGTCCCAACCTATGCTGTAACAGGACGGAAAGTTACTAAATTAGGATTACAACGACAAATAGTAGATCCTGGATATGTTGCCGATGGTTATAATGGAGAAGCAAGGCTAAACCCTAATCCGCTTTCGATACAAGAGGAGTTAACCATAAAAAAAGTAGAAGATCCAGATTTCATCGTCTGCAGAGAAAGAAAAGGAATTACACTGAAGTTTGAAATGTATAGAAGAGCAGAAAATTTGGACGAATTTGGAGAAGATATAGCAGAAAATCCAGCAGATGCTCCATTATTTGGTCTGTACGAGAAAAGGGTGTTGTTAAAATTACCACACTATAGAGAATTCCTAGAAAAGCCTCTTTGTTCAACCACTTGCCTTTTTGAAGAAGAGGATGGTCCATTTAACACCAGGTTTAAAGATTTAGAAGAAATAACGTATTTTTATAATTTTAGTTCTGTAAATCTACTAAGATTGAATAGAAATGAAGCAGAGAAATTTTTAATATTACAAGAAAGAGGGGAAAATAAAAAAAGTATCGGCGAACAATTACAACAGCTGATTCGTGATGGAAAAAGGGTTACTCATATAGTAAGAAGTACAGAAGAATACGGCGGCGACACGAACTATTCTGTTTGGAGAAAATATTTAGAAGCACAGATTTGTGAGGTCAAATAAGTTCTACCACAGGTCTAGCCTCAAAAAACGTTCGAATTTGATCCCAACTGCAAAATATCGTAAATTCTTCTAATCTCCCCCTTTAAGACGATTTTATCCATATCTAAAACATCTTGAGTAGGAGAAATTATCTCACCCAGCATTTCAAGAAAAGCATAACCTGTAGTCCATTTAGATTGTTCTAACATCGTAGAATATTCTTCATCAGCCTGGTGCTTTCTTGGAAAACAGGCAATTCCAGATGGTGTTAAACACAAATTATATGCTGCTCCATCCCTTCTGTTCATCTCGCTGATAAAATCCTCCAAACCTGGAGCCCCATCAGATTTAGAAAGCCATCTTACACCTTTAAAATAGCAATCTTTTAATTTTCTAGAAGGATCATCACAGAACCTGATAAATTTTTCAAAAGGTGGTTCCCATCCTTGAGTGATAAAAAATCCCTGGAAATGTAAATGATTTGCCGATGCATGTGCGCCGTTGGAATTGTAGCAGAGTCTGATACCCTGACCAAATCCCTGTTTTGTAACTGTATCCCATGCAGCTTGAATTATAGCTTTATCCTTTTCTGGATCTAGAAATTGGTTATGAATATCTTTTAGATCATCGGGGATTCTGTTTGGCACCCACAAGAAATGGTAGGGTGCAAAAGGATATCTGTTGAATAAAATATCAACAGGCATACGATCATATGGTAAAGTAGTAAATTTTTCAAGAGTGCACTCCTCACTAGTATAATTAAACCCTTTTGGCTTGCCTTTATTATCAAACTGAATTGGTTCATTAAGAGCTATATCTAATCTCCTTGCACCACGAAGTGGCCTGAATCCTCTTATGAAGTTGTATTGTAGTGAGAACTCCTCGTCTATTTTTTCTCTAACCGGCTGGCGGAGTGGTTGTCCATCTTGAATCATTCTTTGTACCGTCTTTAAAACTGCTTCATTATCAGGTGAACCGTAACCATTGCTATAATCTATTCCCTCAAAAATATCAGCCGGGATGTCCTGTCCATGAAAATTCAGGTTTGCTATTAGTGTTATTGCTACTCCAGGCGGAAGCCCTTCCGTCTTTAGCAACTCGTTCAGTCGTCCTTTGAATTGCTCGAAAAATTCAACTGATTTAGGTGTAATTTCTCTTTGTTCTATCATAACCTATCAAATAAATAACCAAACTTGAATTCTTTGTTTCAATTATAATACCACTATAATACCACTCTTCCATAACTAATATGGGATAGAATTTGAGAAATACTTGAAAACCGGCTCAGGAATAGCCTTTGTGAAAAAGAGATTTTTCAAATCCAGTCATATAGCTTTGGAAAGATATTTATTCAGTTGCTGCCAGCTCCTTGAAGCTTTAGTGAAGTGGAGTCCCAATAGGGTCACCAATGGGTCCAGGTTTAATTTGGGAACAAGCGAGTAAAACTCAAGAATCTTTAATTAAACTCCAAGTCGCATATTCTTCCGGAGTCAGGCCAAGCTTTTTTGTGGATTTCCTTCCGTAAGACCTTTTAAAATGAGGCACCAGAATATCCTTCTTGTAAGATTCAATAATAGTGGGGTGAATGTAATATTGACGGCAGACGCTTTTGGTATTACCCAGATGGGTCGATACGACAGCCACCACATCCGAAATCTTACGTTTAAGATCGCTTTCGTTTGTCGCGCTTCCCTCTCGATAGAATGAGTCTCCGGCAAGGACGCTCCCGCCCCATGTGCGAAAATCTTTTGCGGAAAAATCGGCTCCCGTATGTGCTTTTAGGTAACTGTTCACATCCGCCGAGTTTATTGATTTCCTCTCATTATTTTCATCTAAATACTGAAAGAGCTCATACCCGGGCAGGTCAATACATTCTCTTACAGTTGTGGCCACTCTTGGATCGGTTATTCCAAGCTCATGAAAGATACCGCTTTTCCCCTCGAAACTGAATGTCATCGTGTTACCACTAACCTCTACATGTCTCTCCCTCATGGTAGTCAAACCGTATGAGTGATTTTCTTCGGCATAAGTAGTATTTCCTACCCTGATAAAAGTATGTTCCAAAAGCCAGACCACTGTTGCAAGAACACGGTCTTGAGTTAAAGAATGTTCCCGCATGTGCGCGCTTACTACTTCACGAAGAGCCGGGAGCCGCTCACCAAATGTAACCATTTGATCAAACTTGTGCTCTTGATTTCGCTTCACCCACTCCAAATGATAAATGTACTGTTTACGCCCGCGGGCATCCATGCCAATGGCCTGGATATAATCCAACGGATCTGGGCTAATAACAACGTCCTTCCAAGCGGGCGGAATGGCAAGTCCCCTGACGCGGTTTGCGGCGGTTGCCGAAACAGGTCTTCCTTTTTCGTTAATAAATCTAAAATTACTACCTTTCCTTACCCTACGCAGGGTTCGCTCTGCATCCTTATGATAGTGAATCTGTAGCATTAATTTACAGTGTAGTCCAGATATGTTTCATTAAGAAGAGTTACAACTCGGGCCCCTATGAATTTGGCTATAATATCGCCCAAGCCGCTGGAAAGGTGAGTCACAGTTTTTTAGAGGATCATTTAGCATAATAACCATGATATTTTAGGGGTAGCATATCTCTGATCTGTTGCATAACAAAGTCAATTTGGGTTTGCATATTTTCTTTTGTTTGCTTTTGGTCAGAAGGATAAATAAAGTATGGCGCTCCAACAGTTATAAATACGTGGTCCCTATGGATTGCAAATCTTTGTTTTATTGGGCCTGGCTCATCAACTTCGGGAAGTACTCCTTCGGTACCCCAGATAGCCCATGGACTTATCGGAATCGGTTCTTGTAGTTTGTTTGCAGCTTCCTGAGCCATAAAAATAACTCCATATTTTGCTTCTTTTAGTACTAATCTATCTTTATCTCTATCCCGCCCCCTTGTACCCTCGGGACAGGTAAAAATAATTCTTTTCTGATAAACTAGCACTGTATTTACAGCTTTTAATGCTTGGCTATCTACTTCCCCGCGATAAACAGGTATCGACCCTAATTTTCTTAAAAGACTAGCTAATAATGGGGCCCTAAAATTCTCCATCTTTGTAAACACAACAGGATTTTCGGGTAAATAAGCAAAAGGAGGTAAAGCTTCCAAGATACCCATATGGTTCGTGACAACTATTGCAGGTCCCTCTTTTGGCATATATTCCTGTCCTGTTAAAGTAATATCTTTGGATAGTAAGTGTAATAGTCCACGACTTACATTTCTTACTAAGTTTCGATTCATTCGGCTATAAGTCGTTTCGGGAGACATAAGATTAGGATTATTCCCCCGGAGCCGATCCGTAAATTATTACCTCAGTTCCGGGGTTAGTGTCTGAGGCATAAGTTATATTGCCCTGCACTACAGGATCTGCCCAATCATACAACTTCGCGGCATTTGCTGGGCTTATATTTATGCACCCATGGCTCATTGGGTGGCCAAAATTGTTATGCCAATAGGCTCCATGAAGGCTAAATCCTTGGCCTTTCCCAAACTGGTCATTATAAAAAAACATTACCCAGGGGACGTTTGGAAGATCGTAGTAGTCACCTGTTCCGGGTGTACCACCAGCCATGCGGGTATAGCGAAGCTTAATCCAAATATGAAATGTTCCGGTCGGAGTCGGATGCCATTTTCCGGTGGAAACGGGAAAACTCATTACAATCTGGTCACTCTGGTATGCATAAAGCATTTGATGCGTGAGGTCAACTTCGATTCTTTTTGCTCCCGCCGGAACCTCCCCCAAGACTTTATTTGTATTTGGTTTCTCTGCGACAAAAGAGGGTATTGGGATACTTTGTCCCATAAATTCGGCCTTACTCACACTTGGGTCAAAGTCGCCCGTAAGATTTTTTACACAGCTAATCGAATTTGCACAGAAAGCAGACTGGAATGAGGTTTTTAGTATTGCAAAACTTAACACCAAAATACCCAAAACGGCTGTACCAATTCCAAAAAATTTAAAACCTTTTTTGGCAGATTTTCTAACCATATATTTCAGATTAGACGATTTACCCCTCCCTGTAAATAACCCTTTGAAAACTTGACTTACAACCCATAGTTCTATATACTGCGCGCTTATGTTAGGCACCGTAATGGGTTTAATTATGCTTATTACAAGTCCTACCAAGTCTCAAGTTCTTGGCAATTCCAGCGTGGTTTTGGCCTCCCATAGCTTTTCGCTTGAGGACAGGTATGGCGAAAGCTTTGTAAACGATGTCTTCAAAGATAATATTCTACTTACCTTGGCCTATATGGATGGGTCTGTAAAGGATAAAACCGATATTTCCTGGAATAAGGTTACCTCCCCTTTTCACTTCGAATTCACTCTTCAGCCAGGAGAGGAATTTGCTTTTCATGACCAGATCTTGCCTGAATATAAAGGGAGCGTGGTTAAAACTACAAATGCCCATTTTAACTATCAGGACGGCTTCAAATCCGACGGATACCTGACCGGAGACGGCGTCTGCCACTTAGCCTCTTTTATCTACTGGACAGCTAAAGATGCCGGACTTACTGCTACCGCACCGACTAATCATAACTTTGCCGAAATTCCCAATGTTCCAAAAGAGTATGGTGTAGCTATCTATGACCTTCCGGGGGCATTCGAGTCCAGTGCCAGGCAAAATCTTTATGTTACCAATAATTTGGATAAGCCCGTTACATTCGTATTCAATTACGACGGAAGCAATTTGGATATAAACGTGATCAAAGAAGACTAAACACTATTTTAGTTTGCGGCCAGAAGGGTCGAAATCGGGGTAAACTTCTTCTCAAGTTTTACGCTAGGCTGCCAGTTTTTGATAGCAACTTTGAGCACTTCTTCAACTTCTTCCGCAAAAACGAACTTTATATCCCTCTTGACCGATTCAGGAATGTCATCCAAATCTTTCTTATTCTCCTTGGGAGCAATTATAGTCGTCAGTCCGGCTCTATGGCCAGCAATCGACTTCTCCTTAAGCCCTCCAATTTCCATTACCCTGCCTCTTAAGGTAACCTCGCCGGTCATTCCGATATCACGCCTGACAGGGGCTCCTGTTAGTGCAGAAACCAAGGCTGTAGTTATGGCAACCCCTGCCGAAGGGCCGTCTTTAGGTACTGCCCCTTCCGGAACATGAATGTGAACATCTATATTTTCGGCAAAATTAGCCTTAAGTCCAAGTTCGTAATAATGTGACCTTGTCCATGTAAATGCGGCTTTGGCAGACTCCCTCATAACGTCTCCCAGTTGCCCCGTAAGGGTAAGTTTTCCTTTCCCCGGCATCAGCGAAACTTCGATAAACAAAATTTCTCCACCAAAAGGAGTAACCGAAAGGCCGGTACTCATTCCGATTTCATCCTCTTTCTCGGCAATGAGAGAGCTGAATCTCTGCGAACCCAAAAATTTCCTCACATCCGCCTTTTCAATTTTTCTGGGAAACTTCTTCTTTTCCGCTACCAGCCTGGCCACTTTTCTGCATACGTTGGCCAAGCTTCTCTCCAAATTTCTTACCCCCGCCTCGCGCGTGTAGCTTCCAATAACCTCCCTAAGACCCGCGTCCGAAATCTCAATTTTCCGCCCCTCAAGGCCCTGCGCCTCAAGCTGCTTGGGCCAAAGGAATTTTTTGGCTATATGGAACTTTTCTGCCTCGGTATAACCCGGGAACGTAATTACTTCCATTCTGTCCCGAAGAGGGGGTGGAACCGTATCGAGCATATTACCAGTGCAAATAAACATTACCTCACTCAGGTCGAATGGAATTTCCAGATAGTGATCCGAAAACTCTTTGTTTTGCTCCGGATCAAGTGCTTCAAGAAGAGCGCTAGAAGGATCCCCCCTAAAATCAATACCAATTTTGTCTATTTCGTCAAGCATAAAAACAGGGTTTTTTGTACCCGCATTTTTGACACCCTGAATAATCCTGCCAGGCATAGCACCTACATAAGTACGTCTATGACCTCTTATCTCCGCTTCGTCCCTGATTCCTCCCAAAGAGACTCTCACAAACTTCCGGTTTAAGGCTTTTGCAATAGATCTCCCAATCGAGGTTTTTCCAACCCCAGGAGGGCCTATGAAACAAAGAATAGTCGGGTGAGCTTCTCCACTTTTCGCTTTGTGACGTTTTTCCTCTTTTTTAAGCTTCATAACAGCCAAAAATTCCAAAATGCGCTCTTTCGCTTTTTCAATCCCATAATGTTCATCCTCTAAAATTTTGGCAGCCTTTTTCATCGGGACATTATTGGGGGTAACCCTGCTCCACGGCATATCGCAGAGCCAATCCAGGTAGTTTCTGATGTACCCTCCCTCGGGATTATTCGGAGACATTTCGCTCAAGCGTTTGAGTTCCTTTTCAGCCCGGTTCTTAACATCAGTAGGCATTCCAGCAAGCCTAATTTTGGCTTTATATTCTTTAAATTCCTCTGTGCTTATTTCGCCTTCTTCATCCATTTCTCCAAGTTCTTCTTCAATCGTCCTTTTCTTCTCTCTGAGCATTGCCTTTTTCATCTGGTCTTCAAACCTTTTTTGAGTTTTTGACGAAATCGTTCTTTCTATTTCAAGCGCATTGACCTCCTTTGCCAAATATTCCAAAACAATCTGCAGCCTCTTTTTTACGTTCGTCTCTTCCAGAATCTTTTGTTTTTCTCCCGGCTTAATCTCAAGAAGGGATGCAACTTGATCGCTCATTTCAATGGGCTCCACGGTCCCCGAAACAAGTTTCATAACCGTCATTATCTCCGCCTGTTTGCCCAGATTTATTGATTTCTTGAAAAGTTCTTGAAGTTTTCTGGATAGCACTCCGATTTCAGGAGATTCCTCAATTTCCTCCGAAATTTCCTCCACCATCCCAATTAAATATGGCTCCTGTGCAATAACTTCGCGAAGCATAACTCTAGCCTGGCCTCTAATAAGAGCATGGATTTCGCCCTCCGTGGACATCATTTGAGTAATTGTGGCTATAGTCCCAATACTATTCAGGTCTTCCTGGGCCGGGTCTCCCGTTCTGGGATCTCTCTGGGAAAAAATAGCAATTACTTTGTCTTCCTGAAAAGCGGAACTGACTGCAGCAACACTTTTAGTACGTCCAAAAGAAAGAAGAGTATCAGTATGAGGAAAAACAACAGAACCCCGTACCGGAACTATCGGAACTCGCCTGGATGTATTTTTAACCATAGTAGTATTTTACAGACATTACCATGAAAATCTTTCAAAAATAGCAATGTATGCTCAAGAAATTTTATTTCTTTAGCAGTCTAAATGATTGATTGCTAATTGTCAAGAATAAATATTCGCTCCGAATATCTGCTAGGGTAAGACTCTGTACAAAATTAAAGCGTCCTGCACCAGTCCTGGCCCCTGTGCCTTGGGGAACTCTTTAATTAATGTTAGGTTTCTATTGAATGCCATGTGTGATTTATTTACTACAAAATACGTAGGCTCCAAGTTTGCCATATCATAGACATCAGAATCCAGGGTGGACGTACTGTACCAGATTTCGATATTGAAATCGTTCTGTAAATATATGTCAAGTCCGTCCGGGAGAGTCCCAAAGGCACCCTCGGTAACTACAAGTATTTTTTGATTCCTGGCTTGTTCTTTCAAAATACCTGCAATCTCTTTCAAACCATATCCTGCCGTCCAGTCCTCGAAATAACCGTGTCTCTCTTCCCTGGGCAAGGGAGCTTTTTGGGGATCGGTCATCAAATAGTAATCAAAATGAAATGCCGGCAGAAGAAGCAGAATAATTACTGGTACCAAAAGAGTGGCTTTTCGTCTTATCGGAAGCAGGCCGTACAAAATATCGATTGCCCACCCAGCCAGGAATATCATGGGGATAACGCAAAATAAAATGTACCTGGCCGTGAATGTTTTCAGAAGCAACATTATGCCTAAAAGCGGTGCAAGGCCCCAAAGCAAAATGGCAAGAGAGACCAGATTCCTTTTATAAACAATCAAACCTACCGATATTGTTGCCAAGATAACAATGGGCCAAGTCAGCATCTTCGGCAGCCAATCCGCTAAATCCCCGAGGTGCGGAATAAAGGGATCTAGGGGAGTTAGCAGAAGCCGCGTTAAAGGAAAATAATAGTCCTGGTTTCTTGACGATAAATTAATAAAGTAGGGGCTAAATCTCAACAAATTATAGATGCCGAAACCCACTCCGGCAGAAATGGCTAAACCGGCAGTCAGTTTAAATATCCCCCTTAAGCCTACTTCCTTAAATTTAACAGCAAGAATCACAAAAGGCAGGGTAAAAAAGCCAAAAAGCCCGGGCGTTTTAACCAGTATTCCTCCTCCCAATGTAAGCCCGAGCAAAAGAATTCCTTTAGCGCTTACCCTCTGGGAAAGACTCAAAGCGAGGATTAACGACCAAAGCGAGAATGCCGCAAGCATAGAGTCCGCCAAAGCCAACTTGTCAAAAAATACCGCGAAAGGTATCACGGACAGCAAGAAACCGGCAATCAGCCCAACCCGTATATTAAAAAGCTTCTTTCCGAGAACGATCGCTCCCGCTACCGTGGCCGAACCTGATAAAACCGACAATATCCTCCCGGCAAAAAGAGGATCCAAAAAGACTTTCAGTAAGGGTGTCATAAGCCACATAAAAAGAGGTGTCTTTCCGTCCGTCAAAGGAATAAACAAGTTGAGGCGGAAATTGTCCAATATTTCCTGGGCCCAATGAATATAAATAGCCTCGTCGCAAAAAACAGGTTGCAGAGTTAGTCCGATGATTCTAACAAAAAAATACGTTAAAAAAATAACCCCCAGCAAAGCCGCAAATACCTTTTTGTTTGTCATCGCCGGTTTTTTCTTTTTGGTAAAGACCTCCCCACTACTCCAAGAAAGTGTGCCCTTTCTACAATAACGGCTACCAGCGTACCAATAAGAGCTCCTCCCAGTATATCAACGGGATAATGCACATTGGCCAAAACCCTTGCAACCCCAATTGCCAGTGCCCCTGCCAAAAATAACCACCCCACTTTCCTATCATGCATAAAAATTGTTACGGCTAAACCAAACGCCAAAGCCGTGTGGGCCGAAGGAAAGGCACCATCGGTCGGTTTGAAAAAGACATCCACCTCTCCTCCATTCCTGACAAAAGGCCGTACCGTTGGGAAAAAATGCTTAATAAGAAGGGTTATAAGCCAGGCAATTACACTCGCTAAAAGAGCATGCATTACCTGCTCTTTTTTGATCCTGCCATCAATAGACCACAAAATAACAAGGCCGGCATAAAGAAACCAAATAAAAAAGGTTGCAAAAAACTCTATTGTAAAATCTTCCGTATATTTCATGGTATCATCAATTACATGGAATCAAAGCATTCACTTTTCAAAAGTTTCCAGTTCGCCTTCGAGGGCTTAAAAACCGCATTAATAAAAGGCAGGAATTTCAAGATTCAAATAGGTCTTGGCATCCTCTCTATTTTCTTGGGAATAATTCTAAAAATATCCAGTTTTGAATGGGTTGATTTGTTTTTGATTATTGCAACCGTACTCATTTTGGAGCTAATTAATACTTCTATTGAAGCGATTGTTGATTTAGTCAGCCCGGAAATACAGGAAAAAGCCAAAATTGCAAAAGATGTTTCAGCGGGAGCGGTACTAATTGCTTCAATCGCTGCAGTCTTCATCGGAGCCTTTCTTTTCATCCCAAGACTAATCCACTAATTGACTTTATACCCTCACCCTGTTATTATAGGCCTCGTTCTTTGAAAGCAAATCCTATTTAACAAGCGAGGAAAACATGCCAGTATGTACTTTGCCTCTAAAACAGTTTGTTGTGTTTAATTCCTTGGAACCGGAGGAGGACCCACTTGCAAGATGGCTCGAAGACCTGGGTTTATTAAATCAGGAGACAAGTCAGCGCATTTCCGAAGCAGACATGCACCTACCTCTAGACCTCGAGTACTCCTTTAGGGAAAAACTCGAACGCTCGTTAGATGCAGACTGTCTAACCCTGCTTTCCAAGTTACTTAAAAATGAAAACGGAATTGAACTAAAGCAGCTCTGTCTCTCAACGGCAACATGGACAGATCATTTGACCTGTACCGGCAGGCTTAACCGCCTTAAATTAGTCAAGGTTAGACACGGGGTGCTGTTGCCGCTTGCTATTGCGAGAGACCCACGGGTTCAGTTTCTGATCGGCACAAGAACATCGCCGGTTGAGTAAAGTAAATAATTGCTTTCAAAGACAAAGGTGGTAGCGACAAGCTAAAACAACAACTTGTCCTACCACCTAAGTTCTTTTAACTCTACACTGGTCTGACTTTTACACCGAAGGCGCAAGATTAAACAATAGGTTTGATCTTGATTCCATAGGGGATAACATCACCACTTTCGGGTTGTATAGTTCTTCTGATAATCGTAATGACTTTTTGCCCGAATTTTAGGTCTTTCTCTATATAGTCCACCATCTGTGCCATTATCTTTTTTCCATCTTCCAGTTTAATTAAGGCAACCGGATACGGGGCTTGACTTTCAAATCCCGCAGGAGGAATACGGATAAATGTCCAAGAAACAACCTTTCCTCTTTTACCGATTAGGATCGATAATTTTTTTTGATTCCGCCAAATTTTTACAGGACTAGTCATATTTTTTGAGTATGTGTATTACGGCAGTTGCGCCACTTCCTCCGACATTTTGAGTCAAACCAACTTTTGCACCTTTTACCTGGCGCACACCTGCCCTACCTTTCAATTGGTCTACTACTTCCACTATTTGCTTAACACCGGTTGCTCCCACCGGATGCCCCGCGCCTTTTAAGCCTCCTGAAGTATTAATAACTAAATGTTGGGACGACCCTAAAGTGATCTCCCCTTTTAATATAGCATCGCCTGCTTTGCCTTTTGCGAAAAAACCTAGATCCTCTAAAGCCATTATTTCGGCGATACTGAAACAGTCGTGAACTTCAGCAATATCAATATCCTTTGGCCCAAGACCGGATTTTTTATACGCTTTCCGGACCGCTACCTGAGTAGCTTTTAATTCCGTTAAACTTTCTCTTTGCGCCAATCCCAGGCTGTCCGTTGCAACTTCGGAAGCAACTATTTTTACCCCTTTTGATTCGCTTGTAACAATTAGCGCTGATGCTCCGTCCGAAACAGGGGAGCACTCCAAAAGCCTCAAAGGATCCGCAACTAATGAGCTTTTTACCACCGCATCGATTGTCAAAACATTGTGAAATTGAGCATTGGGATTTAGGCTTGCATGATAGTGGTTTTTTACAGAAACTGAAGCCAACTCCCTTTCCGTAACTCTATACTTCTCCATATAAGCCCTTGCCAAAATCGCATAAAGTCCCGGGAAAGTCACACCGGAGCTTCTCTCTTCATCACTACCCGCAGCCATCAATGCCTCCGACACAACTTCCGGCTTATAATCCGTCATTTTTTCTACCCCGATAGCAACAACAGTTCTATACCGTCCGGAAAGAACAGAGTTTACTGCTGCATGAACTGCCAATCCCCCAGAAGCACAAGCCCCCTCTATATGAAACGCCGGAATGTTGGGCAATTCCAGCTCTTCTGCAAACAGTGCTCCCAGATGTTCCTGTCCTCCCAAAATTCCGGAAAGCATATTTCCGACAAATAAAGCTTCTATCCGGCCTTTACTAATTTTTGAGTCCTTAAGCGCATTTTCAAAAGCTTCCCCCGCCAGGGTTCTCGGAGAAATACTCCAAAGCTCGCCGAATTTAGTGGTTGCTGCGCCAATTACAAACGCATTCATACTTTGTGTGTCTGCCGCAAATAGCCAGTATAGTCTATGTAAATTTTGTTCCTAATCTGATCCTGAACACATAATTTGTTCTTTTTTCTTGCCTTCTGAATTCGAACAATTTCTTTATTCACCCTCCACAGGAAGGCATCGCTTCCCGCCCCAGAACCATAAGAAACCATAAATATTAAATCTCCAGACTTCGCTTGATCGAGTGTGGCCGCCAAACCAAGAAGGGATGAGGCAGAATAAGGGTTTCCTATATCATCAACCACGAGAGATGGTTTAAGCTGTTTGGGTATAAACCCTAAGCGCTGGGCTACATCTCTGGGAAACCTAGCATTTGGCATATGGAAAACACAGTTGGCTATAGCGCTAGGATCAATCTTTGCTTTTCTCATAAGTAGCTTTGCAGCTCCCATCACGTGAGCAAAATAGGCGGGCTCTCCGGTAAATCTACCAGCATGAGAAGGGTAAGAGATACCATCCCTCCTCCAAAAATCGGGCGTGTCTGAAGAGAAAGAAGTGTAATCCAAAAGTTCTACCGCTACCTTGCGGCAACCCATCAGGAAGGCCGCAGACCCAGAAGCCGAAGTATATTCCAGAACGTCATGAGTTTTACTTTGCGCAGTATCTGTTCCGATTGCCAAACCGTATTTTATGTGTCCTGAACTAATCAACCCCGCAATCATTTGTATTCCGGCACTTCCTGCTTTGCAGGCAAATTCCAGATCAGCTGCCAGATAATTTGTACCAATTCCGAGTAGTTCCCCAACAATTGTAGAGGTCGGATTAACTGCATAAGGATGACTTTCCGATCCAATTAAAACCGATTCAATTTCGGAAGGGGTAACTTCGGAATCGCCCAGTGCCGAAAAACCAGCCGCAACCGCCAGTGTAACCGCATCTTCATCAACTCCCTGTACCGATTTTTCTTTTATTCCTAAAGAGTTAATAACCTCCTCCGGATTTTTCTTCCAGGCTCTGGCAATATCGACAATTTTCAGACGATAGCGGGGAATACTGGTTCCGTAATTTACTATCCCTGTAAGTTTCATACTTTTTCTCCCCTTCCAAATTTTTTGTGCGCTTTCACCAAACTTCCTTCCGATAGCGACGACAAAAGAGAAATCTCTCCCGCCAGTACGCTCCCACCAATTATTTCCGCCAATTTTTCGGCACTTTTTCCCCTATTTCCTCCCTTGATCCCGAGAATCGAAAGTGCCTCTTTTTGTGTTGCAAGACCGGTTCCGCCGCCAACCGTTCCCACCATAAGGTCCGGTAGATAAACGCTTACATACAAATCATTTTCTTCAATTTCCGCCGTCGTAACACCCAGACTCCCCTCAACAATATGGGCAGGATCCTGCCCCGTTGCCAAAAACATCGCAGCAACAATATTTGCAAATTGGGCGTTAAATCCCATACTTCCCGACATGGCACTTCCCACCATACATTTTGCCAGCCAAACATCATAAAACTTCTGTGCAGAAGTTTTCAATACATCCTGTAAGACTTTCTTGGTTAATAAAACTTCCGCCCAAACCTCAAATCCGCGGCCACTGGTAAAATTCAGCCATGAAGGCTTTTTATCAACACAATAATTACCCGAAATAGAAAGGCATTTGATTCCTGTTTTCTCCTCGATAAAATCAGCAATCACCTGAGTCGCAATTGTCCCCATATTCATTCCCATGGCATCTTCCGTATCAAAAACGAATCTCACATAGTAGTTTCTGCCGACACAGGCAGTGCTATAACTCTTCAAGCTTAAATGCGGATCGGTACCAGCAGCTACTTCTTTCAACCTCTTAAGGTTTTTCTTCAAAAACTCGTCAAGTCTTTTTCTTTCATTTATACCTTTAATTCTGAAGACAGGGCCGCGTGTTGCCCCTATTTTTTCTGTGTCAACCAAAACTCCGCCGCTTTCAGTAACCGCTTTGTATCCTCTATTGACTGAGGCCACAAGCGCTCCCTCAGTTGTGGCAAGCGGAACAAAATATTCTTTAGGGGTCGATGACCCCGAGCGAACCTGTCCTGAGCCATGTCGAAGGAGTCGAAGGGGACCGGCAATTCCGAGCGGAATTTGGGAAACTCCGATCATATTTTCGCAGTTGCAGCTCACACCTGTCGTTTCATCCAAAGAAAACGAACCAATATTCCCAAGGTCAACTTTTAAGAGCTTTTCCAAAACAAGTCTTCTTTCGGAAACGTTTTTACACCCACGCAAATCCATAGGCTAACTATTAGACGGCAGAAATAGCAAAAACCCTCGGAAATGGTAAAATACGGTTGTTGTATTGCGGGATCGTCCCTGCCCGCAATGCTACGCATAGCGTTGCAGGCGGGTAACGGCCAGCCCGCAAAAGCTATCGCTTTAGCGATTGCTGGCGGGTAGGATTTATGTTTTATTACACATACGTTTTAAGAAGCCTTAAAGATAGGAATCTTTATATTGGGTGGACAAACGATTTGAAATCTAGAGTTAGAGAACATAATTCTAGTAAGGTAGTTGCGACAAAAAGTCGGATACCGTTTAAATTGCTATACTATGAAGCCTGTTTAGATAAGAATAGGGCAATTAAAAGGGAGAAACAGTTAAAAACTGGGTTTGGAAGAGCATATTTAAAAAGGCGAATCAGTATTTAATTTTGCGGGATCGTCTAATGGTAGGACTCGTCCCTCTGGAGGACGCTATCGGGGTTCGAATCCCTGTCCCGCAGCAATTCAACTCACGATAAGTTGTATATTGACAGGTAATCTTTCTTAATATACATTCGACCAAATGAAGGAAGGCGAGGTTAAAACACAAACTAAAACAATTCTCTTTGGTGAAGGACTTCTTACCCCTACTCTTACTAATGAGAAACAAACGTCCCTCAGAAAATACCGTGAGGAAGCTCATAATTTACACAAGGGGGAGATTTTTGTCGGAAGTTTTAAAGACGGGCTAGATATACTTCTTCAAGCTACAGATGATACTGAAGTAAAGACATTCAAAGAATTAACCGATCTCGAGGCTCAGGCAGATGGTTTTATAGATGCCAAAGATGCTTTTTCAGGAATGCATAAATATTATCCCGATCTAACTCCAGATACGAAGCTTGGCATTCTTCATTTCGAAATTGTAAAAATAAACGGAACTCCTTCAGTCAAGGCAAACAGCAACTATCCTCTATAAGGATATAAAGGTTCTAGACCGAGATGCTCAGCCCTTCGACTCACTTCATTCGCTCAGGGCTATAGCCCTGTACAATACAATATAGTGTCGATGGTCTTGAGCGAGTGAAACAAGTCGAAAGATATATGTTTTACGTTTACATTCTTCGTACTTCTTCGAATACTCTATATGTTGGTCAGACAAATAATTTTGAGAGGAGATTGTGAGAGCATAAAGATTACAAATCAAAATCGGTAAAATATATTTGGTACTTTTCATCCTTTAATTTAGTTTATTTCGAAAGATACGAAACCAAAAAAGAAACAATGCTAAAGAGCTTTCAGAGATGGTATTTTATACTCTACAACTATCCGACATTGTAACATTTTGAGTGTTGACGGCACTACAAGAGGTTGATACTGTAGAGACAGAGTAAAATACCCTGCAACCGGCAGGAACAATATAAGAAATATACGGCTATAAATATCAAATGTAAATTTATACCCCGCACAAGCGGGTTTTTTGTTTTATGAGTGAGCGTTTACCAAGCTATCTGTCCCAACAAGACTATGAACCTCCAATTCAAGAGCATTGTGGTGTTGTGGCTATTTGGACTGCAAAAGACTGTGCCGCCCAGAGTGCTCGATCCGCTCTCTCAGCACTTCAACATAGGGGACAAGAAAGTGCCGGGATAACAAAATATAACAAGGATGGAACTCTTACGACACATACCGGTATGGGATTAGTACTGCAGGTTCTGTCAGATAAAGTAGTATATTCCATGCCTTCTCATGCAGTAATTGCACATAACCGCTATTCAACAACGGGGGCTTCTATAGAAGGAAATGCTCAACCTTTTACCTTAAGCGATGGACAATACACTTTAAGTATTGGACATAATGGCAATTTGACAAATGCAGATACTCTAAACAGGCTTCTTCATACTCCGCCGCAAGCAAGCAGTGACACGGCTTATCTTGCGGCATATCTTTTACAGGAACGTCGCCAGCATTCCACTTGGGAAGAAACCTTTCTAACCAAGTTGCCTTCAGTCGAAGGCGCGTATAGCATGGTAATGCTTACAGAAAACGGACATCTATTCGCAGCCCGAGACCCATATGAAGTTCGTCCCATGTCTATAGGAATCCTTAAAGATGATGATGGTTGGATTATTGCATCAGAGACAGTAGCACTAGATATTATTGGAGCCCACTTTTTGCGGCATGTCAAAGGCGGTGAGTTAATTCACATTGATGGGAAAGGGAATTTAAAATCATCCTTTTTTGGAAAACCAGTTTCTCCTAAACATTGTCTTTTTGAAAACATTTACTTTTCTCGACCCGATAGTTTATTAGATAGACAGAGAATCCGTGCTGGGCGTGAACAATCTGGTAAATTATTAGCGCAAAGGTTAAAAGAAAAAGATATAAAGCCTGATGTTGTAGTTCCTATTTTTAATTCAGGGTATTCCGCAGCAAGGGGTTTGGCAGAAGAAAGTGGAATTCGAACCGAAGATGTAATTACAGTAAGTCATTACACCGGCCGCACATTTATTCGTCCGGGCCAGGAGGCAAGAATAGAAAGCGTGAATGGAAAATTTAATATAACACCTGATGAAATAGTAGATAAAAATGTACTTACCGTTGACGACTCCGGGGTAAGATTAACCACGGGTACAATATTAAATCGTGGAATAAAAGAACAAGGAGCAAAAAGTGTAAACGATGCTTATGCCAGTCCTCCGGTTGTTGACCATTGTGATTTGGGTGTGGATATGCATTCAAAAGACCTGCCTGCAGCAACCTGGAAAGATGAACCCCTGGAAGTAATCGAGAAAAAAGTAGCTCAACTTATTGGTGCGGAGTCTGTCACCTATTTACCTATTAAGCAAACGGCAGAGGCATTCGGTAACTCCCCTGACACCTTTTGTCATTTTTGCTTTGGAGGAGCGCATCCTATATACGACGCAGCCGAGTCGTTTCGAATAAGGGAAAGATTAATTGGAGATAAGGCACGACTTGCAGTCCTTATTTCGGGAAACGGTACAAATTTACAGAATATAATTGAGGTTATCAATGCGGGAAATCTGGACGCTACTATAGTTGAAGTAGTGTCAAATAAACCTGATGCTTATGGTTTAATAAGAGCTCAAAATCATAGTATTCCCACAACTGTTGTATCCTCTTCCGGCCGGCTTAAAGATCCTGAGCAAAGAAAATATTTTGAAGAAGAACTCTTTCCGAAGATCAAGAAAATATCTCCGGACCTTATTGTATTTTTAGGATGGAAGGTAGTTTTGAGTGCTGATTTTATTAGTAAATTTCAACAACTGGAAATACCGATCATAAATTTACATCCTGCTCTCTTAAACAGAGGGGACTGTGAAGAGGTTATGACTTCTCGTGGAAAAATTCCGGTTATACGGGGGGCTCACGCCATAGAAGACGCATATAATCAAAACATTCGCGTTTCAGGAGTTACTGTACATCAAGTAATCCCGGGCCCGTCTGACACGGGCCCCATTATCTTGCAGGAAGAAGTTCACCGAATTAAAGGGGAATCTTTGAAGCAGTGGGAGCAAAGAATACATGCTGCAGAATACCGAATACTTCCTACAGCATTGAAACGGGTAATCCATGTTATGAAACAGGGAGTAGATGTAGCCGATGGTGAGTTTCCTTGGTAAATATGAGTAAAGAACAAAATGTGCTTATAGTCGGGGGCGGAGGGCGAGAAGATGCACTGGCTTGGAAACTGCGACAGTCTCCCGGGGTGGGAAATATCTGGGTCGCTCCGGGTAACGGCGGAACCGAACGCTTTGTGGATACTCACTCTCTGACTCTTAATCCCAAAAACCCTGTCGAAGTAGTGCAGGCAAGTAAGGATGTTAAGGCAGAGTTAGTGGTCATTGGTCCGGAAGATCCACTGATTTTGGGCGTAGCTGATTATTTGCGTACTGAAAATATTCCGGTCTTCGGGCCGGGGGCAGTGGGAGCCAAGTTGGAGGGAAGTAAAGCGGAGGCAGTCTTGTTTATGGAAAAAAATGATATCCCTCATCCCCAATCGGTGATTTTTGACTCATATTTAGCTGCTCGGGACTTTTTGAAACAGCCATTTTGGACAACAGAATCATCAGGCTGGGTAGTAAAAGCTGATGGTCCGGCTGGTGGCAAAGGGGTATTTGTGTGTCAGACAGGGGAAGAGGCAGAAGAAGCATTGGAACGAATAATGCTAAAGGAAGAATTCGGTCAATCAGGAAAACGGGTGGTAATCCAGGAAAAACTTCAGGGTTTTGAATTGTCTGCTATGGTATTGGTTTCGGGAGGGAAGTATGTAATATTGCCATATTCTGAAGACCATAAGCAGGTATATGACGGAGATAAAGGACCGAATACCGGAGGAATGGGAGTAGCCGCACCTCACCCTCTGGTAACACTCCAACTGGCGCAGGAAATAGAAGAGACGATAATTAAACGAACTATACTGGGTTTGAAACGGGAAGGAATCGATTTTCGGGGAGTATTATATCCCGGAGTCATGGTGACATCTTCAGGCCCTAAGGTGCTGGAGTATAACATTCGTTTTGGAGACCCCGAAACAGAGGCTACCCTACCGATAATGGCTGGAGATCTTTTTCTTTCGTTAAAAGATACGGCTACAGGAACACTAAATCCGGCAACCAGTTATTATCCAGTAAAAGATTATTTTGCCGTTGCCGTTACATTAGCTGCACATGGATACCCGCTTTCATACCAAAAGGGAACGGAAATATTTGGCTTGGCCAGTCCAACCAATGAAACAGAAGTGGTGGTGTATCATGCGGGAACAGGGCTAGACAAAGATGGAAGGTACCACACATCTGGAGGCAGAGTGTTAATGCTAACGGGCTTCGGTCCGACTATTGAGGGAGCCAGAGATAGAGCTTATGGAGTTATTGGACCGGGAGGAATTCATTTTGACGGCATGCAATATAGACGCGATATTGGCTCAAGGAAAAGAATTTAAATAATGAAGGACAATCTGAATTATACCAAAGCGGGTGTTAACTACACTCCGATTGATCGGATCAAACAAATGGCGCAGGAGGCTGCGCATGAAACAGACTACTTGTTACACACCTTTAATTTCAAGGAATTGTCCGGGATAAGAGGAGAATCCGCTTATGTATTTGATATGGGGCCATTTTTGGGTGCGGTAGTTAGCGAAGGCTTAGGAACCAAAAATTTAGTTGCTGATGCAATGGTGGAAATAAATCCCAACCAGACCCAAAAATATTATAAAACAATTGGTTGGGATACTGTAGCAACTATTGTTAATGACCTAATCACTGTCGGGGCCGAGCCTGTTGTAGTAGGTCCACATTGGGCGGCCGGAGATTTTTCCTGGTTTGAAAATAAAAAGCGGGCAATTGGTTTAATCGAAGGCTGGTACCAGGCGTGTGTTGAAGCAGGTGCCACATACGGTCCCGGAGAGACTTCTATTTTAAAGGGTGTAGTGAAAGAAAATATGGTTGATCTGTCAGGTTTTGGCTTCGGAATTGTAAATCCAAAAGAGCATCTCATACTGGGTCATGATTTAGCTCACGGGGACAAAATCGTAATTATTGAAAGTAGCGGCATCCATGCCAACGGTATTACTCTTGCCCGGCACATTGCTGATAAAAGACTAGCCGAAGGATACAAAACAAAACTTCCAAGCGGAAGGACCTTTGGCGAGGCTTTGCTTACGCCGACTAATATATACGTACAATTGCAAAAAAAGTTATTGAAAGAAAATATAGGTATTCATTACATGGTCAACATCACCGGGCATGGCTGGCGTAAGCTCATGCGAGCAAAAAATGATTTTACTTATCGTGTGAATAGCTTACCTAAGGTTCAGGAAGAATTTTCTCTTATACAGGAAAGGGCAAAATTATCCGATTACGAAATGTATGAGACGTTTAATATGGGTGGCGGTTTTGCATTTATAGTTGATCCTCACTATGCAAAGCAGGTGCAGGATATAGCAACTTCGCTTGGATATAAGAGTTGGGACGCAGGTGTGGTAGAAAAGGGAGAAAAGCAAGTTATTATTGAACCCAAAAATATAGTTTTTAGCCGGAAAACACTTGCAATAAGATAGATATGGCAATTCAGGAAATTTATGTCTCACTAAAAGAAAAGGTTCTTCCTTCAACTGTCTACCGTATTGAGGGAGTGACGGAAGCGGAAGCGGAGCGACTTGCCGGGGAGCTGCTTACCAATCCGGTAACTGAACAGTCTACCCTTCACAAACCATCTCGTGGGAACACCGGCCAACAAGTGGAAATAGGATATAAACCGGGCGTTATGGACCCGGTGGAAGCTTCTATTTTGAAGGCATCGCGGGCTTTAGATATTTATCCGCTTGCAGTTTCCACATCAAGACTCTATTTGTCGGGCGACACTCCGTTTGTAAGCCAGGTAGAGCGAGTTATTAACAAAAAACCGGAGACACTCCTTATGGATACATTAGCTACATCTACCGAGATAATACCTATTCAAAACCTCTCGTTAGACGAGCTGGAAGACCTATCCAAAAGAAGAAGCCTTTTTCTGAATTTAAGCGAAATGCAGGCCATTCAGGAGTTTGCCAGAAAGATAAACCGGGAGCTCACGGACGTGGAGCTGGAAACATTGGCCCAAACATGGAGTGAGCACAACTGTCACAAAACTTTTAAGGCTTCCTTGGTTGATGAAAAAGGCAATCACTATTTGCCCTTGATGAATATGATTAGAGAAACATCTGAAAAATATTTTGAAAGAACTGAAGTGGTATCCGCATTTGCAGATAACGCAGGAGGAATTCGTTTTTACGACGGACAAGTAATTCTTATTAAAGGCGAAACCCACAACAGTCCGGTGGCTGTTGAACCATACGGCGGGTCTTTAACCAAAAACGGAGGGGTCTATCGTGACATTGCGGGCTTCGGTAAAGGGGGGGAAAATTTGGCTGGATTTATGGTAAACTGTCTTGCAGATCCGGCAACGCCGGATAAGGATATTCCCTCAGGAGTTTTGCCGCCGAAACACTTACTTCTCGAGAACTCGCGTGGAGAGCGCGACTATGGCAATCGCATGGGAATCCCCACTCACGGAATATCCCTTCATTTCCATCAGGATTTTGGACCCAAGCCAACTTCTATGGGTATTGTAATTGGTATTATTCCTGAAAAGTACGCAACTAAAGAAGTACCGCTAAAGGGAGATTTGTTGGTAACAGTTGGAGGTAAAACCGGTAGGGACGGGATTCATGGAGCCACATTTTCAAGTGGCGCAATGACAAGTGAAACAAATGAAATTCACAGCTCCGCGGTGCAAATCGGCAACGCAATAGAAGAAAAACGTATGTTCGACGCACTCATAAAATGTCGTGATGCCGGGCTTATCCACTCAATCACTGACTGTGGAGGCGGTGGGTATTCATCTGCAATCGGAGAGATGGGAGAGGAAGTGGGGGTTGCCGTAAACTTGGACTTAATACCGCTTAAGTATCGGGGTCTGTCTGCCTGGGAAATTTGGCTTTCTGAATCTCAAGAGCGAATGATTGTAGCAATTGCTCCTAAAAGTTGGGAATATTTTAATAAAATATGTACAGATTTTGATACACCCGCGAATGTTATCGGCTTATTTACCGGCGACAAACAACTTAGACTTACATGCAAAGGGCAGATTGTCGAACAAATCCCGATGGATTTTCTGCATAACGGACTTCCCGGGCGTGAAATGAAAATTTGTAAATCTCAGAAGATAGAAGTAGATGATATTCCAGTAGTCCCAACAGACTATGCGGGAATCTTTAAAGGTGTTTTATCTCATTTAAATGTTGCATCAGTTGAGCCAATGCTAAGGCAATATGACCAGACGGTGCAAGGAAGAAGCGTACTTGCTCCTTTCACCGGCGTGTATGAAGACTGCCCATCTGATGCCTCGGTTATAACTCCTCTCTTAGGCAAACTATATGGTGTGGTCACCGCCCACGCTGCAAATCCAATCTTAAATCGTATCGATTCTTATTGGGGAAGTGTGTGGGCAGCAACATATGCATTTTCAAAATTTGTGTCGGTTGGAGGAGATATTTCGAAAGCCGCAATCAACGACAATTTTGTCTCTCCGTTTCCCGATCCGGAATCACTTTCAGATTTATATGAATCCGTATCGGCTATATGCAAAATGATGGATAGCGTACAAATCCCATGTGTTTCGGGAAAAGACAGTTTATCAAGCACCTTTAAAGGTAAAGACGGAACTATTATCAAAATTCCGCCTGTATTAAATGTGACTGTTTTTGGTAAAATCCCGGACGTTGAAAAAACGGTAAGTAGTGATATTAAAAATCCCGGCTCTGCCTTGGTTCTTGTTGGTAAACAAGATATTAATAGTATGGGGGGGTCAGTCTATTTTCAAAACTTTAAGTTCCAAGATACTCATATGCCTCATCCAGATTTAGCAGTTATACCCGGTGTATTAAAGATCATGCATGATGCAATTAATTCAGGCAAAGTACTAAGTTCCAAGGCAATTGGCGAGGGCGGTCTGGCGGTAGCCTTGGCAGAGATGTGTTTCGGCGGTAACTGCGGAGCACAACTTGAGCTTGCAGATCTCCGGACAAAGCGAGCTGATTTTGCCCTCTTCAACGAAACACCCGGGGTGTTTTTGGTTGAAGTCGAAAACTCAAAAGTTGCCTATGAACTGTTTTCAAATATTCCTTACACAGCTATCGGGTTTACAACAAAAGAAAAAGTGCTTCATGTCAGTAATCATAAAGTGGAGCTGTTTACGGCAGATATTGCTGATTTGAAATCGGCGTGGCAAGCACCAATGAAGGAGATATTAAATGCCGGTTGAAATAGTCAAAGAGCCATTAGTAGTTGTACTCAAAACCGCGGGAATCAACTGCGATGCGGAAACTCAATACGCTTTTGAAAAGGCCGGAGCACGAGCTGAAGTTATACATGTCAATCAATTTATAGATCATGAGAAAAAACTTAATGATTATCAGATTGTAGCTGTGCCGGGAGGATTTAGTTATGGAGATGATATTGGTTCAGGAAGAGTAATGGCGATAGAGCTACGAAGTTGGTTTGCCGACGAATTTTTAGAACACATTCAAAAGGGAAGATTGGTCGTAGGAATTTGTAATGGATTTCAGGTGCTGGCTCAAACCGGACTACTGCCTTTTGGGGAAATGCAATCTCTCAAAAACACCAAGGTCGCGCTCACCGGCAATGACTCAAAACGGTTCGAAAGCCGTTGGATACACATTGCGCCTCAAACAGGAAGTTGCCCATTTGTGTTTGATGACGAACCGCTTTATCTACCGGTTGCACACAGAGAAGGAAAATTTGTAACGGACCCGACAACTCTTATCAAGCTGGAAGAATCCGGCCACGTTGTCTTTAGATATTGTGACCTATACGGCAAAACTGCCACAAAATACCCTGAAAATCCAAACGGTTCAATGAATGCAATTGCGGGTATTTGCGATACAAGCGGCAGAATCATCGGTCTTATGCCCCATCCGGAGCGGTATACTGAGTTCTATCACGATCCAAATTGGAGAAGAAATGATCATAAAGAACCCGATGGGTTAAAATTTATTAAACAAATTGTCAGCTTTGCCAGCCAGCTAAAATGAAAAAACGTTAAATATGCCTAAAGAAGAAGAAAGCCAGAATAATTTAACTACCCTTGAAAAAATAAACTTCCCCCCGGAGTGGGGACTAACCAGACTTCCTTCAGGAAAAGTCCGCGACGTATACGAACTTCCCGGCGATCGGCTAATACTTATTGCAACAGATAGGCTCTCCGCATTCGACAAAGTGCTTACCGCTATTCCCGGCCGCGGTCAGATTCTCAACCGATTATCCGAGTGGTGGTTTGACCATACAAAAGATATTGTTCCAAATCATATGATTGCCGTGCCGGATCCTAATGTAATGGTGGTCAAAAAATATCCGACATACCCAATTGAGATGGTTGTCCGAGGATTTCTAGCCGGCACAACGAGTACCTCCATCTGGACAAGGTATCAAAATGGAGAACGTGATTTTGCAGGGATTATACTGCCACCGGGTATGTCCAAAAATGAACCGCTTCCACATCCGATTGTTGATCCGACAGTAAAAGCCTCAGCCGGACATGATACAAAACTTACCGAGGAAGAAATACTTACACATAAATTGGTTTCACCGCTGGAGTGGCAGTCCCTTAAGTCAACTGCGCTTGCGCTTTTTGCCCGCGGCCAAGCGCTCGCCGGCAAAGTCGGTCTCATATTGGTTGATACAAAGTATGAATTTGGGAGAGATCCCAAGACGGAAAGTATTGTACTAATTGATGAGATTCACACACCGGATTCAAGCCGGTACTGGGGAAGCGACACCTATAAAGCCCGACTCTCAAAAGGAGAAGGTCCCGACATC
>Ga0187886_1000253_pt1 | contig 71125 bp, 67 predicted proteins | sample June2016WEW_20_1_FD_133001 | JGI IMG/M metagenome (GOLD analysis project Ga0187886, IMG submission 133001) | Peatland microbial communities from SPRUCE experiment site at the Marcell Experimental Forest, Minnesota, USA - June2016WEW_20_150 | ecosystem: Environmental > Terrestrial > Soil >... | reverse complement strand
GATCTACTCTACAAACCATGCTCTCTGGCATCAGGTGAAACACAGATTCACTCCTCCCATTTTACCCCGGCGTCCCAGGGTAGTTTATAACATTCATTAATCCATAAGAACACAAGGTGAAAGTCAGTCAGTCAATTCAACAGATTATCAACTCATAAGTACGCACGAACCGGATGAACCATCTTTGAGATTTATTGATTGATCCTTCCCATCAATCAAAATGAGGAGCTTTTGGGGTCAAGATTCCCGGATTTCCACTGCCCTTCCACACAACGCATCATGCATGTTCTAATCGCCTGTACTATGTAGTCAATTTCTATGAATGAAGATGTGATCTCAGATGTGGATAGACTTGTTGATACACCTGTTAATTATTTCATTAAGTATCTGAAAAAATTGATTCTTAACTAATAGCAAAGTTTGGAGCAATGATAAATAGCTTATATAATCAATAGCTTAGTGGAAACAGCTAATATCACGTTAACTTTCGCGGCTATGTGCGTATGGATCAACTTTTGTTCAACAGGACGATTCGTACGACCCTGATAAAGTCAAAATATATAAGTTAAGTCCTGCTATCCCCTCTTAACAAAAAACGGCATTTTCTACTTGCACGCAGAGATAAAGTGATGCTCTGCCTGAGCCTCACGCAGATGCACAAGATCTCCTGCACAGCACCACTTTGGAATCTGCACATAGACACCCATCTCATTTTATGGTAGAAAAATTGCAAAATCGTACCCAAGGGATTTCCATGAGCATTAAGAAGATCGGTATCATTGCAAATATCGAAAAAGAGCAATCAGGTGAGTGTGCCGTTCAGCTGAGAGACTGGGCCACTAAAAAAGGGATCCAGGTCTTTTTGGAAGAGGGAATTGCCCAGAAGATCGGTGCGGGTGAGGGTCTGGACAGAAGAAAGTTGGCAGCGCAGGTCGATCTTCTGGTTGTATTGGGAGGTGACGGGACGATACTCAGGACAGTACGTTTTGTCAGTGAGTATGACATCCCCGTCGTCGGCATCAACCTCGGAGAGTTCGGATATCTGACAGAGGTCAATCTGAGCGAGATGATGAGCGCGCTGGAATTGATTGTCAAAGGCGATTACCAGACCGAAAAGAGGATGATGCTGGATATTACGATATATCTGGGAAGAGAAACGATCAGGGAACAAAGCATCTTAAATGACGTGGTGATTACCCGGGGGAATCTTTCACGCATCCTCAATCTGGAAACAACGGTAAATAACAGGTATCTAACCACCTTCAGGGCCGATGGTATAATCATATCCACGCCGACAGGCTCCACCGCATATTCCCTCTCCGCGGGAGGCCCTATTGTTTTTCCTGAGCAGGATTCCTTTATCATAAATCCCATATGTCCTTTTACACTGACGAATCGTCCGATCATTATCCCCAATAATGCCGAAATAAAGGTAATCATGTGGACGAAGGGTGAGGGTGCGACGGTGACCCTCGATGGACAGGTTTCGCATACCATGAGATCAGGCGATAGTGTAGTCATTAAGAAGTCCCCGTATGTGACTAATCTCGTGTCGTCACCTCACAGGGACTATATGGAGATCCTGCGAACGAAGCTGGGGTGGGGCGGATCGCCCACGGGAACAAATAATCTGTGATATGTTAACGGAACTTAGCATCAGAAATTTTGCCATCATTGATGAAATGAAGGTCTCTTTTACCGATGGTCTCAATGTGATTACCGGAGAGACAGGGGCCGGGAAGTCTATTATCATAGGGGCCGTAAGTCTCCTTCTGGGGGACCGGGCATCTGCCGATATGATCAGATCTTTCGAAGAATCGGCGACAGTTGAGGCTCTCTTCGACATTGGTGAGAAAGATGAACTGAAGAAAAAAGTACGACAAATGGGCTTCCATGTGGGGAAGGAACTGATCCTCAAGAGGATCGTTTCGCGCACAGGGAAGAACCGCGTGTATATCGACGGGCAGTTGGCCACCTTAGGGATGCTTTCTGCCATCAGTGAATCTCTAATCAACATCTGCGGCCAGCACGAGCACCAGGTGATTTTGAATGCAGATAACCACATCGATATTATAGATGAGTTTGGCTATCTTCTTCCAATCAGGCTCGAATATGCGGATATGTACGGGCAATATCTTTCTTTAAAGGAAAAAATCAGGGAGTCTCTGTCTGTCAAAAGGACCAGAGGCGAGCGGGAAGATCTTCTCCGGTTTCAATTTAAGGAGATTGACGACGCTGGGATTCGCGCGGGAGAGGATGCAACGCTCCTTGAGGAAAAGAAGGTTTTAAACAATGTGCAGAAATTGATGGACTACGCCGCCGGTGCCCATGACGTACTCTACGGAAGAGCTGGTTCTGTCCTCGGAGAACTTCGTGGCGCAATTGCGAGCATAAAAGAGATCAAGAAGATTGATACAGGGTTGAGACTGTCTGATGGGGATTTGGATGCGACATACTATCAGCTTGAAGAGATTGCCTTAGCGCTCAGGGACTACATGAAGAACCTATCTTATGATCCAGCGAGACTTGAGACTATAGATGATCGCCTGGATCTTCTGGGCAGGCTGAAACGAAAGTATGGTCGCACTTTGGAAGAGGTCTCACAGAAGAGGCTGCAAATCGAGGAAGAGTTGAAGGCCATTGCGTCCGTTGACGATGAGATTGAGAAAATGTCGAAAGATCTTGAAGCGCTCAGTCCGACACTGCTCGAGAAGGCACGCGACCTGTCCAAGAGGCGCAGAGATACTGCATCGGTTCTGAAAAAGGCAATAGAAGGGGAGATTCATTCCCTGAGAATGGAGAATGCTGCATTTGAGGTTACCTTTAAGACGCCGGAGGGTCATCAAGGATCGGCTTCATTTAATCCCAGAGGGATCGATGAAGTTGAGTTCTTTCTTGCCACGAATGTGGGAGAGTCGTTGAAACCGCTGAACCGTATTGCCTCCGGTGGGGAGCTTTCGCGCATTATGCTCGCTCTAAAAAATGTCCTGGCAAAGACCGGTTCGGTGGGAACAATCATTTTTGATGAGGTAGACAGCGGCATTGGCGGGGCGACGGCGGAGGACGTGGGCAAGAAGCTCAAGGATGTAGCGAAGCATCACCAGATCCTGTGCATAACCCACCTTCCGCAGATTGCCTGCTTCGGGGGCACGCATTACCGCGTTGTGAAAACCGTCTCCGGTGAAAGGACAATTGCATCCGTTGATGTCCTTTCCGACAAAGACAGGCTGGATGAAATTGCGAGGATGCTTGGCGGTACAGAGCTCACAAAAAAGACCAGGGAACATGCCCGGGAAATGCTGGAACTTTCCCGCAGGTGAAAGGGTGAAATATGCTGAGGAAGGCCCGCGTCGGTGATGTAAAGACGATCCACAGGATGATCAATCTGTCATCAGGCAAAGGGGAAATACTTCCCCGCTCCCTGATGGACATCTACGGCAGCCTCAGGGATTTCTTTATTTATTTTGACGAAAAAGAGAAGGCCGTAGCAGGCATCTGTGCAATGAATATTATATGGGAAAATCTGGCGGAGATCCGTTCTCTATATGTGGAAGAAACATATAGAAAGCAGGGAATCGCGAAAAAACTCGTCGAGGGATGCATCTCCGAGGCCATTACCCTGGGTTTTTACAGGATGTTTACGCTTACGAACAGGCCGGATTTTTTTAAACGTCTCGGATTTAAAGAAGTTGATCGGTCGACCCTTTCCGAGAAGATCTGGTCGGACTGCTTCAGATGTTCCAAATATCCGGACTACTGCGACGAAGTGGCTATGGTCGTTGAACTTTGAGGTGCACGTGGGACCCTTTCGTATTCTCTGCCTTCTCATGGTTTTTTTCTTGGCAGTTGGCTGCGCGGCCGGAATTGGAAAACCTCCGGAAAAGATTCTACCCTCGCTCGTGTTAATTCCCCCTGAGAAAGCACCCCGGTTGGCAGATGATCTTGATGGTGAGTTACTGGAGACGGCGCTCGGGAGAAGTCTCGAGTACTATGAAAGAATTGCCGGGAATAATATGTATGGGATTGGCGATGGCCATATTACAGGCAAGGAGCTTAAGGAGTCGCTTCTGGCATTTCGAAAAATCCTGAGCGGTTCTGATTCGGACGAGGTCAAACGGAAAAAAATACTGAATACATTTGATTTGTACAGAGCCACTGGACTTGATAATCAGGGGAGGGTACTTTTCACAGGATATTTCGAGTCTGTCTTGAACGGTTCCCTGGAAAGGACGGATGAATACAGGTATCCGATATACAAGACCCCTGATGACATTGTAGTTGCTAATTTGGGAAAATTCAGTGAGAAATACAAAAATGAAAAAATTATCGGCAGATTGAAGAGCGGCGAGTTAGTCCCTTATTTTAATAGGGCCGATATTGAAGAAGCTGGAGTTCTCAAGGGAAGGAACCTTGAGCTTATCTGGGTGAATGATCCCGTTGACTTATTTTTTATGCATGTCCAGGGCTCGGGAGAAATAAAATTAACGGATGGGCGGTTTGTGCAGGTCAGTTATGCCCAGAAGAATGGCCGTCCTTACCGGAGCATTGGGAGATACCTCCTCGACAAGGGCAAACTGACGACAGGCGAAATATCTCACCAGTCTTTAAAAAAATATCTCAGGGAGCATCCTGAAGAACTCTCCGATATTTTCAACTACAACGAGAGCTATGTATTTTTTCGCATTGTCGAAAACGGCCCCATAGGCGCCCTGGGTCTTACCCTTACCTCGGGCAGGTCAATCGCGACAGACCTTGATTTGTTCCCGAGAGGTGCTCTTGCCTTTATTAGGCTGCGGAAGCCTGTCTTTGAAAAGGACGGAAATATCAAATCATGGGAGACCTTTTCCCGCTTCGTTCTCAATCAAGACACCGGCGGTGTGATCAAAGGGCCGGGACGGGTTGATCTGTTTTGTGGAACGGGCAGCGGGGCGGAGATGCTGGCGGGTAGCCTTAAGGAAACCGGGGAGCTCTATTTCCTGGTGAAAAAGAAAGAGGGCAGGACAGACATCACGCCTGTCACCGATGCCGGCGAATGAAATAGCCCGGTGTTAGTTACCGTTCCTGATTAAAAAGCGGGTCTTGGGCGAGATGATCGTTAGTACACGCAACTGCATGTCCGAGGCATCCACCCGGATCCTTCCATACCGTAAATTCCTATTTTTGCACGTTCACAACTGAAACATAAAAGCCGGCCTTCTCAAACCGAGATTTCGCACGGGTTCATAATGTGCGTACTTCCCGAAGCCGCGGTGGCACGCGTTTGCAAAGGGAATATTTTTTGATACAGACGGAATTCCCTTGCTTGTTGCTTTTCTTTGTGTTACCGATGGCGCGACGTTTCAGCATCATGTATCAGAGTTATTAATCGGTGGCGTCTCATGGGCAGATGCGCCGCCGGCAGAGGATTATTTCAAGAAAATACTTTATTGAAAGGGGATTTTAGACAATGACGAAAACGGAATTAATAGCAGTAATAGCAGGGGCGGCGGGTATCACCAAGGCGGCAGCGACGAAGGCATTAGAGGCTTATATAGGTGCAGTAACCAAAGAGCTCAAAAAGAGCGGAAAATTAGGTCTCGTAGGGTTTGGCACCTTCTCTGTTGTGAAAAGAAAGGCAAGGGAGGGAAGAAATCCGCAGACTGGAAAAGCTATTAAGATACCGGCTAAGAAAGTTGTAAAATTCAAGGCAGGAAAGGAACTGGCAGATAAAGTAAAATAGAAGATCATAGTATAAGGACATTTTGCAATTGAGGTCTCCGGTTATTTAGTACCGGGGGCCTCAATGCGTTTGGGATATCATGGCACATTGACAGGAACTTTTCTTTTTGTTATGAACGTCTTCGAAAACAATGAAGGCTTTGAAGACCTGTGCATCATGCAAATGCGAAAGCAGGCAAGCCGAGAGCTGAGCAAAGCTTAGATATTTCAAGGTCTATTTTTAGCAGCTAAACTGAGGGATATAAATTGGCAAAGAAGAGAATATTGAGTGGCATGCGGCCCACAGGTAACCTGCATCTGGGACACCTTCACGGGGCACTCAAGAACTGGATAGAACTTCAGAACAGCGGAGATTATGAGTGTTTTTATTTTATAGCCGACTGGCACGCGCTGACCAGTGAATACGATAATACGGACATGATTAGAGAATATATACTCAACATGAGCATTGACTGGCTCAGTGTAGGCTTGGACCCGGGAAAGAGCACCTTGTTCATCCAGTCCTCTATAAAAGAACATGCTGAACTTTTCGTAATCCTCTCTATGATAACCCCTCTGCCGTGGCTGGAAAGAAATCCCACGTATAAGGAAATGAAGGAGGAGCTCTCGGAAAAAGACCTGTCCACCTTCGGATTTTTGGGTTATCCCGTCCTCCAGGCAGCGGATATTATCATGTACAAGGCCTACGGAGTGCCTGTAGGGGTGGATCAGCTTCCCCACGTGGAACTTACCAGGGAGATTGCCCGGCGCTTCAATTTTCTCTACAGAGAAATATTTCCCATTCCGGTACCCTTGCTTGCGGAGGTTCCCAAACTCCTGGGCATTGACGGGAGAAAAATGAGCAAGTCTTACAATAACGCCATTAACATCAGTGATCGGGGAGATGAATTAAGGGCAAAAATTGAAGCCATGTTTACTGATCCTCAGCGCATGAGAAAAAATGATCCAGGCAGGCCGGAACTTTGTAATGTTTTTACTTTTCATCAGATCTATTCGCCAGCGGAGTTTGTCAGGGAAGCATCAGTAGAATGTAAGAGGGCAGGTATAGGCTGCACGGATTGCAAGAGGCGCCTTGCTGATCGAATAACAGAGGGTTTGCGGCCTATTCACGAGCGTCAGGACTATTTTCGACGGCATATCAATGAAGTCAAGAGCATTATCGAGGACGGGAACGTCAGGGCAACGAGGGAAGCCTGTGTGACGATGGAGGAGGTCAGGGAAGCGATAAAAATCTAATAATCTCCCCCGCAGGCTGCCGTTTCTTTCACAGGGACAGGTTTCATGGCGCCGAAGCTTCACTGCTGCCCGCATCCTGAGACTCAAGTCCCACAATATTCTCCAATTCTGTGGTTATTTGTAATTTGTAAGAGTGTCATTATGGAATACGAGGTCAAACTCGATATATTTGAAGGGCCCCTGGATCTTTTGCTTTATCTCATCAAGAAGAATGAGATCGACATCTATGATATCCCTATCGCTCTCATTACAGAACAGTATCTTCAGCACATCGAAATGATGAAATATCTCAATCTGGATGTCGCCGGGGACTATCTTCTGCTGGCATCGACACTGATACATATTAAATCGAAAATGCTTCTTCCCGTTGAGGAAGGCGACGCCGGGGAGACCGAAGATGAGCCGGACCCCCGCGCGGAACTTGTCAAACAATTACTCGACTATCAGGTCTTCAAGGAAGCAGCGGCGCAACTGGATCAAAGGCCTCTTTTGGAAAGGGATATTTTTAAGAGAGGACTCTCAGCTGAGAACGGATGTGCCGAAAGAGGCGAAGATGAGACGGATGTGGAAGTTAGCGTCTTCGAGCTTGTAGAAGCTTTTTACAGAATCATTTCTTCCATGAAAGAGCCGGAATTCATGGAGATTGACGTGGAAAAGTTGTCTCTCACCGACAAGATAAACGAAATTATGGGAAGGCTTGCAGAGAAGAAGAAACTTACATTTGTTGAATTGCTGCGAGATTCCTCGGATAAAAGAATGATCCTGTATACTTTCCTCGCTATTTTAGAGCTCATGAAATTGAGAATGATCAAGGTCTATCAGGCCAGTTCCTTTGGTGTGATAAGAGTCGTTCTTGCCGCGGAGTCATAAATGGGGATTAAGTAAAAAGTCTCCGTGCCTGTGCAGGGCAGGCGGGAGCTTAAGTTGCGCCTCATCATGAGGTGCCGTGGCGTGCGGCACTTTATGCCTCATGCTTGCGGAACTTATTTATGAAGCTCTTCATGTATAGACTGTTTGCCACTTTTTAGAGGTTATTGAAGATGGAAGAGACAAAGGCAATAATAGAAGCTATCATTTTCGCATCAGAATCTCCACTTACTGTAGATAAGATTAGAGAAGTTTTACATGAAGTTGATAGAAGTGAAATATCTCGCCTAGTGCAAGATCTGATTAATGAATATGAAAAGAGGCGAGGCGGTTTTCTCCTTCAGGAGGTTGCCGGGGGTCTTCACTTCAGGACAAGGTCAGACTTAAGTTTCTGGATCAATAAATTGATGAAGGCGAAACAGTCGATGCTGACGAATGCCGCTATGGAGACCCTCGCTGTAGTTGCATACAAACAGCCCGTGGTGAAATCGGAAATAGATAGGATCCGGGGTGTGGACGTTGGCAGCTCTTTGAAGGGATTGCTGGAGAAAAAACTTGTGAGAATTATGGGACGAAAGGATGTCCCAGGTAAACCCATCATGTACGGTACAACAAAAAAGTTTCTTGAAATATTCAGCTTGAAAGACCTCTCGGAACTGCCGACTCTGAAGGAATTGAAGGATTTGCAGGATGGAACAGAGGCTCTGGGCACTGAATCCCAAATACCAGACAATGTGGAAATCTGAATGTCCGAAACTCTTGGGATTTTAATATTTGAATTTCGGATTTGTTTAGGGATTGCATGAAGGAGCGTCTTCAAAAGATTATAGCCGCTTCGGGGATATCGTCAAGGCGAGTGGCTGAAAAAATGATCGCCGAGGGCAGGGTAACTGTAAATGATGCCGTAGTAAGACAGCTTGGCGCTAAGGCCGATATTGGTGCAGATGAGATCCGGGTTGACGGTAAGTTGATATTGCCGGAAGTGTCTAAAGTCTATCTGATGCTCCATAAACCCAGAGGGTATGTGACGACACTTCATGATCCGGAGAGGCGGGCAGTCGTTACAGACTTGCTCTCCGGCATATCGGAAAGGATTTTTCCCGTTGGGCGGCTGGACTATGATTCTGAGGGCCTGTTGCTCTTGACCAATGACGGTGACTTTTCCCAGAGAGTGCAGCATCCTCGATTTAAGATTCCCAAGACTTACATGGTCAAGATTGGCGGGAATCTGACGAAAAGCGAGGTTCGTGCACTGTCAGAAGGCATAAGGCTGAGCGATGGAAATTTTAAACCGGAGAATCTGCAAATTCAGAGAACAAACAGAAAGAGCAGCTGGCTTGCCCTGACCATTGCAGAGGGAAGAAACAGGTTGATTCGCAGGGGCCTGGAGTCGCTGGGCCACCCCGTCGTCAGACTTATCCGGACGGCGATTGCAGATATAAGTTTAGGCAATATGAAAGCAGGAACCTTCAGGCACCTGACCAGGAAAGAAGTCCAGCATTTGTTGTCATTCTGATATATATGATCCTCTCAAAGACTCTAATTTCGACGAGAAAATTTGTCTTGACATTAAAATGAAAATAAATAATGATCGCCAAATCTACAGATAAATTATCATGTTATTTTGAAATGAGCCATTCAGACAGCATATTGACCAAGAATTGCTGTGACATGAATCGTAAGAAGGAGGAGGTATGAACAAGTCTGGACTCATTGAGGCATTAAGTGCAAAAGAGAACCTAACGGAGAAAAAAGCAATTGATGTGGTTAATCTGGTCTTCAAGGGTTTTACCGACGAACTGAAAAAAGGCGGCAGGATTGAGATCAGGGGCTTTGGCAGTTTTGTGGTAAGAAATTATACGGCCTATACCGGCAGGAATCCCAAGACGGGGAAAAATATAATGGTATCGCCGAAGAAACTGCCCTTCTTCAAGGTGGGTAAAGAACTTAAAGCCAGAGTCGATGCTAAGAAGTAGATTATTCATACCGTTTAGATAAACCATAAGATCAGTAGCTCACAAATATCAAGGCTGAAGTGTAAGGGGTCATTCTATGATCCCTTTTTTTTAGCACTCTCTCTTATTTGCCGGAGCGTGAACTCGCCTTCCTCTTGTCCCTTCTCCATGGCTGAAAGGCGGTTGCCGATAAGGCCATTGCGAAAGTCCTATGCTTGGAGGCGCGTGTTGAAGAAGATTGATATCTTCGATGATCAGCCCTCGATCAATTAAGTATATGAAAGAAATTATGCGAAAATTGCCTGTTCTTCATATCGGTCTTTTTCTGGTAACTCTTTTTTGTACCCTCGTTGCGGGTACACTGCAGCAGGGTATCAACCCCATCGATAATCCCTGGCTGCTCTGGAAAGGGATACCTTTTTCATTTACACTTTTGCTGATCCTTGGCGCCCATGAGTTCGGCCACTATTTCATGTCCAGGAAACACCATATCGATGTAACCCTTCCGTATTTCATACCGGCGCCTTCACTCGTCGGCACCTTTGGAGCATTTATCAAGATGAAATCACCTATCATGGATCGCCGAATCCTTTTAGACGTCGGTGCCGCAGGCCCTCTGGCGGGATTGTGCGTAACGGTTCCGGTTCTGCTGGTCGGCCTTTCTCTTTCAGAGGTCAGGTATGAGACAGTTGAGACGGGCTTCAGTCTGGGCTCATCTATGCTTTTCTCAATAATGAACTGGATAGTTCACGGCTCTGTGCCGGACAGTGCCAATATCATTCTTCATCCCATAGCATTTTCCGGCTGGATTGGATTGCTGGTTACCTCTTTGAATCTTTTGCCCGTGGGTCAGCTTGACGGCGGTCACGTGGCCTATGCAGTCATCGGCCCCAAACAGGGTCTTGTGGCAAAGGCAGTGCTCGTCATTCTTGTTATACTAGGGGCGACTGGCTGGGTCGGCTGGCTTGTGTGGGCAGGCATTCTGTTTTTCATGGGAATACATCACCCGCCGGTTATTTATGACTGGATCCCTCTCGATACAAAAAGGAAAGTCGTTGGCTGGCTCACGATAGCGGTCTTCGTTATGACCTTCACGCCCATCCCGTTCTGATTTATATCAAACCTTCTTCACGGAAGCTGAAAAATCTGTTTTCACCGATGATGACATGATCATGGACGATGATATCCAGTATCTTCGCCGTTTCCTGGATGGTCTTCGTTAGGCGTATGTCCGCATCCGATGGCTTCACGTGGCCCGAGGGATGATTGTGGACGAGAATGACGGCAGATGCCTTTTTTTTCAGGGCGTTTTCCAGGACTTTTCTCGGGTAGACAACAGCCTGGTTCACAATGCCTTCCTGGATGGTTTCAATATCCGTCATCCTGTTTTGCGCATCCAGGTATATGACGCAAAATTTCTCATCCTTGAGACCGCCCATGTAGGTCTTACAGTAATCGAGCAGCTCGCTCGTACAGGTTATCTGCGCTTTCTCCTTTGCCTTTTCTTTGAGGTAGATGATCCCTGTTTCTTTTATAAGCTTTATCAGGATCGCCGTATGAGCGCCGATACCTTTGACCTTCTCCAGGCTGTCTTTCTCCGCATCCATGATGCCTTTGAGAGAGCCGAATCTACTGATGAGTTCTTTTGCCAGGGGTTTGACATCTTTCCGAGAAATGGCATACGATAAGAGGAGTTCCAATACCTCATAGTCGTGGAACGCATCAACGCCTGATTCGGAAAATTTCTTCTTCAGGCGTTGACGATGATCTTTATAGTGAGGCGTATCGGAAGATATACTCACGGCAATTCTTTTTTCCCTATCTTTCAGCAGAATCAGCCCAGATTGGCTTTGACGAAATCCCAGTTGATCAGCTTCTCAATAAATGTTGCCAGATAGTCCGGCCTCCTGTTCTGGTAATCAAGATAATATGCATGTTCCCAGACATCGACGGTAAGCACGGGTTTTAAGCCATGGGCAATCGGCGTGTCGGCATTGGCGGTTTTTGTCACTTTCAGTTTGCCGCCGTCCAGAACCAGCCAGGCCCAGCCGCTGCCGAACTGGGTAACCCCGGCGTTCTTTAATTCTTCTGCGAATTTATCAAAACTTCCCCATGTCTCATTGATCTTGTCGGCGACTTTTCCGGTAGGTTTACCGCCTCCGTTCGGCTTCATGCACTGCCAGTAGAAGGAATGGTTCCAGACCTGCGCCGCATTATTGAAGAGGCCGCTCTTGGTTGCATCGCCTATAGTCTTCTTGACAATAGTTTCCAATGACTCGTTAGCGAGATCCGTTCCTGCTATCAGTTTGTTCGTGTTGTCCACATATGCCCTGTGATGCTTTCCGTGATGAAACTCAAGGGTGTTTGCGCTGATGTGAGGTGCGAGCCCGTCCTTCGCGTAGGGCAGGTCAGGTAGTTGAATAGCCATAGTGGTATCCTCCTTTTTTCTATAAAGCATAGCACATCGGGGGCTGGCGGCGCAAGCGACGACTGTGCAGAAAAGTTGACCTGCACTGGGAAATATAGACCACATTGAAGGTCAGAATTCTGCCATTTTGAGCGGCAGAGGCGTTATTCTTTCGCTGACATTAAATGAATAGGTCAGGCCCATCGTATTTTGAAATCCAGCCACGCGATGTAAATCATCATAATTATCATGAATACCGCTGCCGGCAGGGCTGTTTCCTTACTGAAAAGAGATAAAGCTAAACCTGCAGCGAGCCCGTAGTTCTTAAGAGTGCCAAGCAGACAGAGGCTGGTCAGTTTGTCCTTACTTATGCGAAGCAGCGTACCGATCCATTCGATCAAAAATCCCAACAGAAATGTACTCGACAGGGCGATAGCAGCGACGGGAAAGAGTGAAGAAGGCTGCCCTATTATTGTCTCTCGATTCAGTCCCACAATCGTATAGAGAATTAAGAAGTAGCACCACTTGATAAGAATTCCCTCTATAGGTTCTATCTTTTCATGAAACCGTCTCCTCACGATAATCTTGAAAAGAATGAGGGGGAGGGCGATTAATGCAGTTGCGATCACGAACAGCTTGGTTATATCAATGGAATGTATGTCCAAAAGGCCAGAGGCTATTACGGGAATAATTATCAGGGCGCCAATGTAAGCGCCGATGGCGCCCATAACCGCATAGATTTCGTTTCCTCGCCATGAACTGGCCAAAGGGGCAACTGCTACGGCAGGGGGAACGGCTGCCATGATGATGAACCCGATCCATAATTTTTCATCGTGAATCAGGAAGGCACTCGACCCAACAATAAAGTTTCCCAGTATTACATAGTTCATGAATACGCCAACAAGGGCGGGGATTAAAGGAGACCTCCGGTATTCATGAACTTTGCCCGAAAAACCTGCCACGGCTAAAGTTAAAATGAGGGTTAAAGTCGGCAGCACCAAGAGTTTTGTCCATTGGGCGCCATGATCGAAAAGCAGACCGGCTGTTATGGCCGATAGCAAGATGAAATTTCGGTTATGTAGGAGGGCTCTTACTTTAGCCACCACACATCTCCATTAGTTTCACGCTTTGATGATTCTTCTGTAAGTGAGGCCCGTGAGGAAAAAAATGAAATTAATCAGGACAATGGTTGCCCCTGTTGGGAGATCAAGGGAAAAGGAGACGACAATTCCCGAGACTACTGAGACCATAGCCGATAACGAGGCAGTCAACATTACCGCCTTAAAGCTTCTCGCGATCTGGAGGGCGGTTACCGCCGGGAATATAAGTAATGCGGAGATGAGCATGATACCCACGACTTTCATGGACAAGACGACTGTCACTGCGGTGAGAAGAACAAACATCGTATTGATCGCTTCCGTATTTATGCCGGAGGCTTTCGCCGAGTCTTCGTCAAAGGTTATGGACAAGAGCTCATTGTAATAAAAGATGATCATCAGGATAACAAATATGGAAAGTCCGATGGAAATAAAGACTTCTGTTTCGCTGATTGACAGGATGCTGCCGAATAGATAGCTGAACAGATCTATATTAAAGCCGCCGGCAATACTCGACAACATGACCCCTCCTGCAATGCCCAGGGAAGAGACAACGCCGATGGCGGCATCTCCGTAAAGTCTTGCCCTTTCGGTCAGCCTGAGAATGCCAACGGAACATATCATGACAATGGGTATCGATACATATAGCGGCGACATCTTGAGAAGCAGCGCCAGCGCCACACTGCCGAATGTCGCATGGGCAAGGCCGTCACCTATGAGGGAAAATCTTCTCAGTACCAAGAAAACGCCCAGCGTGGAGCAGAGAATGCCTATAAATGAACCGGCAATTAGCGCCCGCTGAAGAAATCCGTAGCGAAAAAATTCAGTCAGTTCCATGGTCACCGGAGGGACAATCGAGGTTCTGATTATGTCTATGGCAGATGACGTGCTGTGCGAACTCGCCAAAGAATTGGGTAATCTCGCGGGATTCGCAAAAATCTTCGAAACTTCCGTAAAAAATAATCTTCTTATCAACATAGAGGAGCTTTGAAGTGTATCTTCCGATGTTTCCCGTGTCGTGGGTGACTATCACAATGGCGACTTGCTTCTCCTTATTCAGGCTCTGCATGATTTCGAAAAAACGATCCCTCATTTCCGGGTCTAATGCATCTGTTGGTTCATCGACAATCAGGAATTCAGGATCATTCACGATAGCCCTGGCAACGAGGACCCTCTGTTGCTGGCCTCCCGAAAGTTCCCCTACGGGAGCGTTCTTGTGCCTCTTCATATCGAGGAGGTCAAGTACATTATCGACTCTTGCATGGTCAGATCTGTTCATGTGCTTGGGGAATTGCTTTTTGGAAAGAAGCCCCATGGCGACGACCTCACTGACTGTAGCGGGGAAACGGGGATTCAAGGCGGCAATGTGTTGTGGGAGATACCCTACTTTGTCCCATCGGGAAAATTGAGCAACGTCATCGCCGAAAAGTGTAATTCGGCCGCTGTATGGTTTTAACAGACCAAGAATGACCTTTATCAGGGTTGTTTTTCCCGAACCGTTGGGTCCGACAAGGCCGATATAATCGCCTTTCTTTATCGAAAATGAGATGCCGCTTAGGACATCTGATGAGTTATACCGAAAGTAAAGATCTTCAACAGTAAGAATATCTACTGGCATTGTAATCCCGCCTTAATGTTTTGCAAATTTTTTTCCATCAGCGAAATAAATGTAACCCCACTTTCCATTTCTTCCCTGGTCACATTATGGGCGCCATGAAGCATCAGCAGGCCGCACCCCGTTTCTTTCGCAATGACGTCGGCGACTCTTGGTGCTGCTAGCTCTTCATAATATATGTAATTGACACCGTATTTTCTTACATTCTTGGTGATTTCAACAAGTCTCTTGGGCGTTGGCTCAGCATCTGGAGAAAAACCTTTATACGCAGATACATACGTAATGCCATACCGTTTTGTGAGATAACCGAAAGCGAAATGCCCTGCATGGATGATTACCATCTTTCTGCATCGTGACAGCGTATTTTTATACTTTTTGTCGAGCTCCTCAAGCTTTTTGTTGTATTCATAAGAGTTTTTCGTGTAGAAATCTTTGTTTTGAGGATCTTTAGCAATAAATTCGGTGGCTATTGACTCCACCATTTTGATGGCATTTGCCAGATCAAGCCAGATATGGGGATCAACGTTCCCGGATTCGTCTGCATGGGCGCGTTCCTCATCGCCATGATTATCAGTTCTTTGCAATAAAGTGATGCCCTTGCTTGTGTCGACAATCGTGATGCTTCTGGTGTCAATGCCCTTTAACAGGCCGCCAACCCAGGGCTCCATGAATTTGTTGGTAAAAAGAAAAATGTCCGAATCCTGGATTCGTTTTATGTCAGCGGGCCTCGGTTCAAAGGCATGAGCTTCGACCCCCGGCGGCAGCAGTAAGTTTACTTCTATCTTTTCACGCCCGACTTGTCTGGCAAAATCATAGAGGGGGAAAAGAGTAGTTACAACCTTAAGCTTCTTCTGAACCACCGTCATCTTTTCATTTTTTTGACAGGATGGAAAAAACAAGAATGTCAGAATCGTAATTGCTAAAATGGGTAAAAACGCCTTTTTCATATCTCCCCGAACTATGCTTTATGAAAACCCCATATTCTCAGAATTGTCCTTGCCCGGTGTGATTAGCATTTTCTTCTAACATATTTCTTTTGACACAAAAATACAACCCCTTTACAATTTTCTCCTCCAACGCACGGACGATTTTTCTTGACAAAGCGGGCAATTAATATCATTGTGAGCGTCAATTCATAATATGAACAGTCATTCTATAATTTGAACACCCGCTCGAAAATGGAAAAATCAAAAAGAAAAGAGATGGAATTTCAGCTCCGGAGGACTGAAATTCTTAGTCAGGCAGAAAAGATATTTGCTGTAAAAGGATTCCATAATGCCACCATGGCGGAGATTGCCAGCGCATCGGGTTTTGCCACAGGCACCCTATATCAGTTCTTTGAGGGCAAGGAAAACCTGTACAATATAATGGTGAGCGAAAAACTGGACAGGATCTATCTTGAAATCAGAGAGTCAGTGAATAGTCAAGAAAAAATGATCGACAAGATCGAGAAATTAGTAGAGTCACATTTTCACTTCGTAGAAAACAACGTCGATTTCTGCAACCTTCTTATACGCGGCGAAGGGTTGACTCTCTCAGATAAGGGGACGATTTTGAGGGATAAACTAATAGCGGACTACTTTAACCACATCGGTTTTGTGGAAAGCATCATGCGCTTCGGGATGGAGACAAGAACATTGAAGAGTGGGGATCCACGCATGATGGCTTACACACTTTTGGGCATCATCCGGTCATTCTTTTATTACTGGATGCGTACAAATCAGGATACACCTTTGAGTGATAAGGTGGGTTGCGTCTCGGACATCTTTCTCAAAGGGGTGGGTCTGGAGTTGACAGAGTGAATAATTGGCGACTTTCCTTAGTGGTCGGTATTTTACTGTTCGTGAATGTGGCGGTCATGCCCATCTCTGTGCATGCCAAAGAATATTCGCTTGATGAACTCTATCGTATTGCGTTAGAACGCGCCGAGAGGATTAAACTATCGGAGGAAGACCTGTATGTCGCCAAGACGGGTAAGGATAAGGCGTTGTCATTATTGCTCCCGAAATTATCAGCCTTTGGCAATTACACAAAATACACCACAGAGAAATACAACGATATGGGCACGCTTCTTCAGCCAGATAGAGCAACTTCCTGGGGCCTGCGGGCTGACGAGTCATTGTCGTTGAGCGGCCGGGAACTCACGGCACTCAGTATTTCAAAAGAGAACATTGTAAAGAGCCAGCATGACCTTTATGCCACGAGGGAAGGTTACCTATTGAGCATCGCATCTGCGTACTATGATGTTATGAAGGCCAAGAAAGCCTTGGATATCACTGAGTCGAATCTGGAGAGGCTTATTAAATATAGAAATGCCGCGGAAAAGCGTTTGAAGGTTGGGGAAGTGACAAAAACAGTGCTGCTCCGTGCTCAGGGGGAACTTTCTGGTGCTCGATCTGATGCTATTAAGGCAATAAACGCACTGGAACTTGCAAAGGCCGTTCTTGCACGGACTGTCGGTATCGAAGGAGATTTTCAACTAAAAGAAGCGCCCCCAGAGGACATGAATATTACTACTGAATCTTCATTCCAGGAGATGGCATTCTCGGAAAGGGCAGACCTTAAGAGTCTCGAAGTCCAGAAAAAAATGGCTGAAAAGCAGGTTCAGTATGCGAAAGGTGCCTTCTGGCCGTCGCTGTCCGCATCAGGGGTCTATGCATCGTCGGACCAGTCGCCGGCGACACAGACGCTGGTAAGAGACAGCACTTATGGATTGCTTTCGTTAAACTTCCCTTTTTTTGAGGGGGGCTTGAGAAGGGCTGAAGTCAGGGAGGCTCGGGCAAGGGAGCGGCAGTCCGCGCTTGTCTACGATGATTTTAAGAAGTCTATAGGTATTGAGGTCCAGAGTGCATATCTGGACCTTGTAACACAAAAGGGGACCATCAAATACTTGGAAGACCAGGTTGTCTATGCCAGGGACAATTTCAATGCCGTCTCCAAGCAGTTCGAATTTGGATTGGCTCAAAGCCTTGATGTAATGGATGCCAATACATTGCTCGTCACAGCAGAAAGGAATCTGGCAGAGGCAGTTTATAATTATCAGGTTGCCATTTTGAAGATGAAAAAAGCAACGGGGACACTTCTGAAAGCAGTCATGGGTGACCAATCGTAAGAACTGTAAATTCGTTTGGTGTCTTTGTCCGGCAATGGAAATCGACAAGGAATTACCGCAGGGCCTTCACCGTAAAGCAGATTTTTGTATTACATGAGATAAGGCGGTGAATAATATAGATGAGGCAGGATAGGTAAAAACAATATGACTGATGATTCTTCAAAGAATTTCGTTGTCAACTTGGGAAGGTGGTTAATTTTCTCATTTGTCGTTGCGACCTTAATTTATGGCTGCTCGTCGAAAAAAGAAAAACCCGCTCCCGCTCCCGTGCCGGTTGTAGTAGCTTCAGCAGTGGAGAAGACAATTCCCGTGCAGATTAATGCAATCGGGAATGTCGAAGCTTATCAGACCATATCGGTGAAAACACAAATTACCGGACAGATAACAAAGGTCAATTTCAAGGAAGGCCAGGACGTTGGAAAGGGGTATCTTCTCTTTGAACTCGACTGCCGTCCGTATGTGGAGGCAGTAAAGCAGGCAGAGGCCAATCTGGCAAGGGATGCGGCCCAGGCGAAAAACGCTCAGGCGGAGTTGGAGCGGTATACCGCCCTTTTGGAGGATCAATTTGTCACGAGACAACAGTATGACCAGGTCCGGACAAATGCGGCCGCCCTGGAAGCTACTTTGAAGGCAGATAAGGCCGTTATTGAGAATAATCGCGTCCAGGTCCAGTACTGCTCTGTTTATTCCCCTATTGGCGGGCGGACGGGATCATTAAAGTTGCATCAGGGAAACATCGTCAAGGCCAATGACGTGGAAGTAGTTGTCATCAACCAGATCCAGCCTATCTATGTCACTTTCACCATCAACGAAAATGATTTGCCCGCAGTTAAGAAGTACCAGGCGAATGAAAAACTCAAAGTGGAAGCTTTTATCTCCAAAGATGAACGTCCCGACCAAGGGTTACTTACCTTCATAGACAATGCGGTAAATAAAGTAACGGGGACTATCGTCCTCAAGGGAACTTTTGCCAACAGTGATAAGCGCCTTTGGCCCGGGCAGTTTGTTACTGTAGTCCTGACGCTGAGAAAGGAGCCCAACGCAATAATCGTTCCTTCACAAGCCATTCAGACAGGCCAATCAGGACAATACGTCTTTGTCGTCAAGCCGGATCTCACAGCGGATATGAGACCTGTCACGATAGGAGCCTCGATTGGCGGAGAAACTGCCATAGTGAAAGGGATACAGGCGGGAGAGCGCGTGGTTACGGATGGTCAGTTGCAGATCATACCGGGGGCCCAAGTGACGATTAAAGAAGCGCCTTGATTTAAATACACGGAAGGGCCCACATGAATCTTTCAGAGATCTTTATACGCCGTCCGATTATGACAACGCTAGTCATGACGGCGATACTCCTATTTGGTGCAGTTGCCTACCGTTCCCTTCCTGTCAGCGATCTTCCCAATGTGGACTTTCCTACGATCCTTGTTTCTGTCAGCCTCCCGGGGGCGAGCCCGGAGACTATGGCCTCCGCAGTCGCGACACCACTTGAAAAACAGTTCTCCACCATTGCCGGTTTGGACTCCATGACATCAACGAACGGTCTCGGCATCAGCAAGATTACCCTGCAATTCAATTTGAGCAGGAGCATTGATGCGGCGGCGCAGGACGTTCAAACTGCCATATCTACGGCGGCGAGCCAGCTCCCTCAAAACATGCCGACTCCGCCGACCTTTCGTAAAGTAAACCCGGCTGATCAGCCGGTACTTTATCTTGCCATGAGCACGGCGACTTTGCCCCTCTCGACGGTTGATGAATATGCGGAAAATCTCCTCGCGCAACGTATTTCCATGATCAGCGGTGTGGCTGAGGTGATGGTGTATGGGTCCCAGAAGTATGCTGTCCGCGCCCGCCTTGATCCGAAGGCCTTGGCTTCGAAAGGGATCGGCATAGATGAAGTGGCAAGTGCAATAGCCTCAGGGAATGTCAATCTTCCCACAGGTACACTCTGGGGAACCCACCAGGCCTTCATCGTGCAGGCCACGGGACAGCTGAATGATGCGGCGGCTTACCGGCCTCTCATTGTGGCCTATCGCGGCGGGTCGCCGGTCAGACTCGGGGAAATTGGTCATGTCATCGACAGCGTGCAGAACGACAAGGTTGCCGCCTGGTTCAATGGCACCCGGGCCATTGTTCTTGCCATACTCCGCCAGCCGGGTACCAATACAATCGAGGTCGTACAGTCTATCAAAGACATTCTTCCAAGCTTTCGTGCAGACCTTCCGGCGTCCGTGAATCTCGACATACTCTATGATCGATCTGTGCCTATAAAAGACTCGGTTCACGACGTTCAGTTTACCTTATTCTTGGCCCTGGGTCTTGTCATTACCGTGATCTTTGTTTTTCTCCGCAATCTTTCCGCCACGATCATCCCGAGCCTTGCCTTGCCCATGTCAATCGTGGGAACCTTTGCGGTAATGTACCTTTGCGGTTATAGCCTCGATAACCTGTCGCTGATGGCCCTCACACTGTGCGTTGGGTTTGTGGTCGACGACGCCATCGTCATGCTGGAGAATATCGTCCGACACATGGAGCAAGGCGAAGGGATAATGGAAGCTGCCCTCAAGGGATCGAGTGAGATAAGCTTTACCATACTTTCCATGACCCTCTCTCTCGTTGCCGTGTTCATTCCCGTTCTCTTCATGGGGGGTATCGTCGGAAGATTGCTTCATGAGTTCGCCGTTACTATTGCCGTTGCGGTTCTCATCTCCGGATTTGTATCACTCACGTTGACGCCTATGCTGTGCAGCCGTTTTCTCCGTCCTCCTGCCGAGGTGAGACACGGCCGTCTCTACCAGATTTTCGAACGGTTCTTCGAGGGCATGCGCGGTGCGTATGAAATAAGCCTTAAGTGGGCCTTGCGTTACAAGCTGACGACTCTGGTCGTTTCTATTTTGTTCTTAGCGGCTGTTATAGTACTCTATTTATATACGCCCAAGGGATTCCTCCCCAGCGAAGATACGGCTCGAATAGTCTGTTTTACGGAAGCAGCGGAGGACATATCCTTTGAATCGCTGATGGTACACCAAAAGAAGCTTGCCGAGATTGTGCAGCAAGACCCGAACGTCAGTGACTTCATGTCAAGTGTAGGTGCTGTGGGCAGCACGGTATCATCCAACATAGGCCGTATGTTTATCCGCCTGAAACCGCGGAATGAACGCGAACTGAGCGCGGATGAGGTGATCCAGGAACTCAGACCTAAGCTTGCCACGGTTCCGGGCATAAGGGTCTTCATGCAAAACCCTCCGCCCATAAATGTCGGCGGCCTTCTGACTAAGAGCCAATACCAGTATACCCTCCAGAGCGCGGACATCATCGAGCTTTACAAATACGCCCCCGTCTTGGAGGCAAAACTGAGGGCACTGCCGGGCTTTCTGGATGTGACGAGTGACCTGCAGATAAAGAGCCCACAGATATATGTCAGGATCAACAGAGACAAGGCTTCAGCCCTTGGCATTAGCGCAGGTCAGATTGAGGATACCCTCTCAAGCGCATACTCGTCCCGTCAGATCTCGACGATCTATGCACCGACAAACCAGTACTGGGTCATTATCGAACTTGAGCCGGAGTACCAGATGGATCCCGCTGCGCTTTCCCTTCTTTACATCCGATCCTCTTCCGGCAACCTCGTTCCCCTCAGTACAGTCGCGGCTTTGGATCGAACCGTAGGTCCCCTTACCGTCAATCACCTCGGCCAGTTGCCCGCTGTGACCGTCTCCTTTAATCTGGCGCTCGGGAAATCCCTTGGCGATGCCGTGCAAGGGGTGGAGAAGACGTCAAGGGAGGTTCTTCCGGCGACGATCACCGGCAGTTTGCAGGGCACAGCCCAGGCCTTCAAGTCATCCATGGCGGGGCTTGGGATACTGATCCTCGTTGCTATTCTCGTAATTTACATTGTGCTCGGCATTCTTTACGAGAGCTACATACATCCGATCACAATACTTTCGGGACTGCCCTCTGCGGGACTCGGGGCGCTTCTGACGCTGCTGATCTTCCACATTGATCTTAATCTGTACGCCCTGGTGGGGGTTATCATGCTGATAGGGATTGTCAAGAAGAATGCGATCATGATGATTGACTTTGCTTTGGATGCGGAAAGGAAGGAAGGCAAGACACCAGAGGAAGCGATCTTCCAGGGCGCGCTCATTCGGTTCCGTCCGATCATGATGACAACCATGTCGGCTCTCATGGCAACATTACCCATTGCCCTCGGCTTGGGCGCAGGCGCCGAATCGCGGCGACCACTGGGAATGGCCGTCGTCGGAGGTCTCATATTCTCGCAGATTGTGACCCTCTATATTTCTCCCGTCATATATATCTATCTTGATTCATTCCAGAAAGTGGTGCGGAGATATTTGCGCCGTTTTCGTGGCGAAGCTTGAGCCAGTCTTCCATTGCCCAAAAGCCAAGTACGGCAGTTTGGTACGCCCACACGCCAGAGCATGCTTAGCGGAGCATGCGCGTCCCTATAGAAATGGACAGTGTAAAAAGCGACAGCACAATCACGGAATGGCGGATTTACCGGTTCAAGATACTCATATTGCATGCGGTTATTGTTGATGCAAGGGTTGCTCTCTACGGCAGTAAAAAAGTTTCAAAGCCCGGGAAGGGGATTTTTTCATGATATGCAAGATTAAGTATGAGAAATTTTTCACTTATGGAAATATTTTCTGGAATTTGCCCGATACTCTGGTAAAAAATATGATATAGTGTCTGCGAATTTTAAAGGCATTGGTGGCAGGTAATAACAACGGGTGACCGCCGAGGCGTGCCTTTTCCTGTCTTTATACGATAATAATGAGGGAATATATGAACAAGTTAATTGGATCAGTCATTTCAGATATTATAATCGGGGCAATTCTTACAGTCTTGACGATCGCTGCTTTCTATTTTGAATGGATGCCGACGAAATATTTAGAATACAAGGTTTATGACGCAGTCTCCACTTTGAAGGAGAAGGCTTCTAATTCCCCCATTGTGATTGTAGCAGTAGATGATGAGAGTATCGCCAATATGGGCAGATGGCCGTGGCCGCGAGGTTATATAGCACGCATGATAGAATTCCTCAACAAGTGTGAAGCAAAAGTAATAGGGGTAAATATCATCTATTCTGAAAGTGATATGAACCAAGGGCTAACTGAGGTACGCGATATTCTCAAGAATATAGAGAGTAATGCTGACGTGCTGAAAAATGTGCAGGTTAACAGCATCTATACCTCGCTGAAAGAAACAGAGAAGAAACTGGACAATGATGCAATACTTGGGGCAGCCATCGGAGAGAGTAAAAAAGTTGTATTGCCCCTGGTTTTCATCCTGAGCAGTTCAATCGGCAGCAAAGGATCTGAAATTCCGGATTATCTGAAACAGAATTCTATACCCGCAGCGACCCAGGAGGGAAGCACAGCGGCAAGACAGATTGCCCCGCCAATTCCTGATTTTGCCGTGAAGTCGTTAGCTCTTGGGCACATTAATGTTGTTCCCGATGCTGATGGAACAGTAAGAAGTGAACCTCTCGTTGTATATTACGAAGGGCGGGCATACCCGTCATTCGGACTTCAACTATCCTTGAAATATTTGAACTACGATATAAGAGATGTGAGTATCGCTGGTGGAGTGAATTTTGGAAATAACAACATCGCCACATCTGACAAAGGTGAGATGCTCATAGATTTCAGCAAGAGCTTTCCTTATTTCTCTTTCTATGATGTGGTCAGTAACAAGGCACCTCCGGAGGCATTCAAGGATCAAATTGTTATCATTGCCCAGAGCGCAATCGGCCTCGGCACTTTACAGGTTACACCTATTGGACCTAATGTTCCATCCTGGGGTATCATTGCCAATGTCGCCGACAATATCCTCTCAGGTGATCATATCATGCGCCCGGCTTGGGCATTCTCTTTGGAAATAGGGGTTACTATTTTCTTTGGTTTGTTTCTGGCCTTGATCATACCCAGGCTGAAAATTAGGATCAGTGCCATTGCATCGTTGATCATCCTGCTAATCTGGATCGGCGCGGGAATGTATCTTCTGGTAAATTACAGATACTGGATCAAACTTGTTCATCCGTCCCTCCTTCTCCTGATCGGCTATACCTTGGTGGTTACAAAGGGATACCTTTTTGCAGAAAAGGCAAAGGAGCGTATCGAGGCAGACAGTTACGAAACCAATAAAATGCTGGGACTTTCGTTCCAGGGACAAGATATGCTCGATTTGGCCTTCGAAAAGTTCTGTAAATGTCCTGTTGAGGATAAGTCGGTTAAAGAGTTGCTGTATAACTTGGGCCTCGATTTTGAGAGAAAGCGCATGTTTAACAAAGCCGTCGCCGTCTACGAGCATATTGCGCAGGCGGGAAACTTTAAGGACATTGAGAAACGGGCCAAGAAACTGAAGGTGGCAGGGGATACGATGATATTCGGCCTTGGGGGCGCTAAAAAAGATACAACGTTACTCATGGACGGCGCAGAGACAAAGCCTACTCTCGGGCGCTATGAGGTCATAAAGGAACTGGGCCGGGGGGCTATGGGAGTTGTGTACCTGGGTCAAGATCCCAAGATCAACAGGGAAGTTGCAATCAAGACACTGCGATATGAAGAGGTCGATGAAGAGCAGCTTGCGGAAGTTAAGAAGAGGTTCTTCAGAGAAGCTGAGGCTGCGGGCAAACTTTCTCATCCTAATATTGTTACCATTTATGACGTCGGCGAGGATTACGACCTTGCATACATGGCTATGGAACTTCTTGACGGCAACGACCTGACCAAATATTGCCAGAAGGAGAATTTGTTGCCTCTTAGCGGAGTAACGAAGATTATCTCATCAGTGGCCCAGGCTCTTGATTATGCCCATTGCAGCGGAGTAGTCCACCGGGATATCAAACCTGCAAACATCATGATTTTGAAAAACGGGGAAATCAAAGTTACTGATTTCGGTATTGCCAGGGTTATGACCTCTTCAAGTACCAAGACGGGCGCAGTTATTGGAACACCGAGCTATATGTCGCCGGAACAGATTGCAGGTCACCATGTAGATGGTAGATCGGATCTTTTTTCACTGGGTGTAGTATTCTATGAGCTGCTCACTGGTGAAAAGCCGTTTCAGGGGGACAATATCACTACCCTCATGTTTAATATAACGAACTCGACACACGCGCCGCTTAAGGATCTGGCGCCGAATATACCCGATAATTTAATTTCCATTATTGAGAGATTGCTCTCTAAAGACAGAGAGGGGCGATACCAGCAGGGAAGGGAACTCGCCAGTGCCCTTGCTCAATGAACAGTCCTTTAGGAGATAACAGTGGAAATTATTGCTCGCGGCAGAACAGATATAGGACTTGTCAGAACCAACAACGAGGATAGTTTTTACATTGATGACAAGGCGGGTATTCTTGCGGTTGCCGATGGCATGGGAGGACATGCATCCGGAGAAATTGCGAGTAAGCTGGCTGTCGATGTAATAAGGGATTATTTTAAGGCGTTTAAAGAGGGTCGGGCGGCACTTATCGGGAAATTCGACGAAGAATATTCCGAAATGGCAAAGGCGATTGGCTCCTCAGTACGTCTTGCCAACAAGGCCATATATGAGGCTGCAAAAAGCAATGCAGGCTGGCAGGGTATGGGTACAACGGTGGCAGCAGTTGTAATCAACAGGAATAGATTGAGCATCGCCCATGTCGGTGACAGCAGGGTTTATCTGGTAAGAGCCGGTGATATTGAACAACTGACTGATGACCATTCGGTAGTCTATGAACAGGTGAAACGTGAGCTATTAACGAGGGAAGATGCCCAGAAATCTGAGATAAGAAATTTGTTGACCAGGGCCCTCGGTGTGGCTTCCGATGTTGAAGTTGATGTTAGTGAGTTGACTTTATCGGCCGGTGACATTCTGGTACTATGTACGGACGGTCTCAACTCAATGGTTTCCGATGACGACATACTTACTCTTGCAATGTCAACGAAAGATCCAGCGGCAGTATGTGACAGGCTGGTAGAACTGGCGAATAAACAAGGCGGCAAGGATAACATAACGGTTATTGTGGGATATGTCAGGAATAAAAGCTGGATTTCTTTTCTATTAAATTTTAAGGAATGGTTCAGGAGGTGATATATGGCGAAGGTTTTGCTTAAATTTAAAGAAGCCGCAATAAGAGAGATACCGCTTGATCAGGATGTCATAACAATTGGGAGGAAAGCGGATAATGATATTGTCATCGACAATCAGGCCGTGTCGGGCTATCACGCCCGGATTAAGAAGGAGGGGAATTCTCTATTCATCGAGGATGCGAATAGCCTGAACGGCACTTATGTGAACGGCCAGAAAGTTTCTAAAGGTGAATTGCATAACGGAGACGTGGTCCTTATCGGCGTTCATACTCTTGATGTCATTCTGGAAAAGGGAAGAGAAACCGATGCAAAGGGTTTTGCCGTGCGGGGGCGTTCGATGGATGAAACGGTCGTAATTGCCGCGGAAGATCAGAAAAAAATACTGGCCTCTCAGGACAAGGAGAAGCCTGAGATCCTCGGTGGTTTCATTGTTATTGAAGGATCGACGGATAAGAGGGATTATCTTCTCAAAGAGAGAGTTACTACTATTGGCAAGGAAGACGGAGCCGGTATTCATCTTAAAGGCTTTTTCGCCCCCAAAGTGGCCGCCCTCGTCAATAGAAGGAAGGAAGGGTATTTTATCACGCCTGCGGGTGGAAAAACGCTGAAAGTAAACGGCCAGAAAGTCGATCACAAATACGATCTGAAAGACGGTGACATTGTCGAAGCAGGCGGGATAAAGGTGCAGTTTTACATAAAGGAATAGAGGATCATCTCCGAGAAATTTGCTATCATCTTCAGGGGTCAAGAGGCCAAAGATTCAAGTGAAAGGTTCAAACACTTGAACCCTTGGATCTTCCTTGCAACCAAATAGGAGGAGAAGCAAAACATATTACCATGTCAAGAGAAAGACCGACGCGAAGACAGAAAGACATATCCCGGTTATTGAGGGAAAGGAACCGGCTCCGCAAGAGCTCGGCAAAAAAGATTAAGAAGAAGTAGCAATAGAGATGTATTAAGCTGCGGCGATTTTCAGAATTTATCGGAGGTGCTCTCGCGCAAGCATGACAGGAGGGAAGGGGCACCTTTTTTATTTGGCTGGGGCACTTTATCAGTTCCAGCTCATACTAACGGGATAGAAGAAAACGCGACTTACAAACTAACATGATTTTTGCAGAAGCAGACATAAGACGAATTGAGAAAGAAGGGCTCACTTGTGAACAAGTCCTGGCACAGATCGACCTCTTTAAGAGAGGTCTTTGTCCAGTCAAGCTCAACAGGCCGTCTACTGTTAATGACGGTATCGTGAGCCTTCCGGAAGAAGAGCTCACGAAAATGGTGACACTGTATGAAGAAGAGCTCCGGATGGGCAGGAAGGTGCTGAAGTTTGTACCTGCTTCCGGGGCTGCCAGCCGCATGTTCAGGGAATGGTACATATATCTTGAGAAAGGACGTTTGGATACGCGGCAGAAAGAAGAGCTTGCCAGGGATCTGAAAAGGTTAGCATTTTTCAGGGATTTGCGTGACGTAATATTACGTGATGGCGAAGATCTTGAAGAGATGATGGAAGACAACAGATATGCCGACATCTTGGCTTATATCCTGGCGTCAAAAGGGTTGAACTACGGTAACCTCCCTAAAGCGCTCTTGAGGTTCCACGTTTATTCTGATTGCAGCCGTACTGCCCTTGAAGAGCATCTTGTGGAGGCAGCGCTCTATGCGCAAGATGCCCTCCATATATGCAGAGTCCATTTCACCCTCTCAGAGGAGCATCAAAACGACGTGGCGGATTACCTGTCCGCGATCATAAAGGATTATGAAAGGAACTATGGTGTAGCTTTTGATATTGCACTCTCCACGCAGAAATCATCTACCAATACAATTGCCGTGGATTTGGATAACCGCCCTTTTCGAGATCAAAAGGGGGAGCTTGTTTTCAGGCCAGGCGGTCACGGCGCCCTTCTGGATAATCTGAACGGCACCGGCGGAGATATAGTCTATCTGAAAAATATTGACAATATAGTACCTGACAGGTTAAAGCCGGTCACCGTATTGTACAAGAAGGTTCTTGGGGGCTATCTCATCTCCCTTCAGAACGAGATATTCAGATACCTGAGGCACTTAGACAAAGCTGAACTGGACGAAAAAACTCTGCAGGAACTGAAGTTATTCTGTGAAAAGAGGCTTCGTCTTGACATACCGCCATGGTTCGAAGATTTACCCCTTGCGGAGAAATGCTCTTTTATTTTCAAGAGACTCAACCGGCCGATCAGGGTATGCGGTATGGTAAGAAATCAAGGAGAGCCGGGTGGAGGTCCTTTTTGGGTAAACGGGGAAGATGGAACGCAGTCGCTTCAGATTATTGAGGAGTCACAGATAGATTCGGGATCGACAGAACAGAAAGCAATCTGGTCACGGGCAACCCATTTTAATCCTGTCGATCTTGTCTGTGGGGTTCGTGACTACCGGTCTTACAAATTTGATCTCCATGAGTTCGTCAATAAAAACGCCTATTTTATTTCACAAAAATCCGAAAAGGGCAGGGATCTTAAAGCGCTTGAACTTCCCGGTCTGTGGAATGGCTCAATGGCGTTCTGGATCACCATTTTTGTCGAAGTGCCAATCGGGACGTTCAATCCTGTAAAGACAATCCATGATTTACTGAGGCCTCAGCATCTGCCGTGAGTTTCATTTAATCAACCAGCACTCTATATCCTCCCTAAGTGCCGCCTTTACCCTAATTTGCTTTACAGAATTTCCTCTCCGGCACAAGGCCATAACCTCCTCGTTTTTTGGAGCGTCGCTGTAAAAGGCACACAGGGATACGGCAGAGAGAATCGTCGTTTCGTCGCCTCCGTAAGGAACGATAGCGGTCGGTCCGGGAAATTGTTCCATATGGATAACGATGTCCTCCTCGTGAGATAGTCTTTGGAGCGCCTCGTTCTCGATGCTGTTCCGCCCCACAATGGCTTTGGAAAACTCATTGATTCGGAAGTGTCTGCCATATTTGAGAAGCTCTATATCTCTTATGCGGAAATCCATGCCGTGCCGAAAGAGATCTCTTAGTCTCTTGGAGAACATGGGATCCGTGAGCAGGCATCCCCCTGCAGGAGCGGAGTAATGGTCAATGCCATAGCGCCTTGCCATCTCAATCTGATCCTTTCTGCCTTTCCCCCTGAGCGCACGGAGCCTTTGACGGTCTACCTTACCTTCGATTTCCGGTTTTGTTTCAGGGAGAAGCAGCGCACTCAAAGGCCTCAGAATATACTCCTGATAGCCTGAATTTTTCGCAACGATATAAAGAGACTGTCTGGTCTGGGACATGGGACGCTGGCCCAGAACCTCACCTGTAAAAATGAAATCAGCCTCCTTGTCTTCCATGATCCTGCCGGCTATTTTCAGCATAAGGGTGTGACAGTCGATGCATGGATTCATATTCTTTCCGTATCCATATTTGGGGGCCTTTAACACATCAAGGTGTTCTTTCGTAATGTCCGCTTCTATAAGGTGGAGCCCGATTTGTTGCGCGGCAGCTTTAGCCTTTTCAGGACTAAAAAAGGGGGTCGTGCACGTAACCCCCGTAACCTCAACACCCTGTGCCATTATGATCTTTGCTGCAAGGATGCTGTCCAGTCCCCCTGAGAATAGACCTATTGCTTTTACTTTCAATATCTGACGATATTCACCTCCCACTTATTGTTGAGCAGTCCATATATGTCGCGATCTATATCAAAATCGATCAGATAAAAGTCTCCTTTGTCTCGTGTTATTTTAAAGGCAGGAAAGCTGATGGTGCCTGCCGGCTTATCGGTCTTTTCAGGGATTGAGAAGGGGAAGCTGGCAAATGAGAAGGGAATATTCGCAGCCCGCAGGACTGTCTCGATAACCGTTTTTTTCGTTTCTCCGCCATCGAGAGTGACTACCTCCATGCCTCGGGTTTTCAAACTGTCAATGAATTGTTGGGGGATTTTTTTTGAGAGGATTATTATTTGCTTATCCCCTTTTTTTGCAAGCACATCGGCCTTTATAGAGAGGTAAAAGCCGCTTGAGGAGGCGTCAAGTATCCCGACTTCAGTATCTCTGGTTGTCTGATATCCGAGTTCATTAAGCAGGGAATTGACCAGTTCCATATTAGTGCTGACGTTCATTTTTAACACTTGGGGCGAGGTATACTTTTCATCTGGTGTACTCATTATACCCTGTCCATCTAATATTTCTGTCATGATCATGCCGTTTCTCTCGGCATATGTGATCAGTGGTTTGGGCAATAGTCGGGAATCGTCCGAAACAAATGACAGTCCCTGCAGGTAGGGCTTGTTATCATGAGTTTTTTTTGTGATTATCCAGTCGACGGAGAGCAGAAGTGGCGGACTGTTTCCTATAGTGTATGGGGTTGTCCTTCTCGTCATTGTATATATATTTGAGGCATTGACAATCTTTTGAAGGATTGCAGCAGTATCATCACTACTAACTATCTCAACCGAATGATAGTTTTTCCAGTTGGACTGAATCATATTCTTCAAGGTGTCCGGTATCCTGTTGGAGAAATCCAAGAAAATCGAACTTCCATCATCCATCTCAACAATAGGTATTATGGAACAGTCAATCGTCACCTGTCCTAACTGCGGAATGGGAATATAGTATTTGCCCAGCGTTATGAGGGATCCATTCATTCTATTGATGACGACCTTTATAATGTCAAGATGGGCTTGTGGCAGAATGATAGGTTTGTCTTTGGCTTCATCCTTAACGACTTTCGGTGATGATTCTGCTTCCGGAGCCTGGGCTTCCTGTTTAGTAATGACTATGCTTCTCCGTGGCAGTTGCAAAGTCTGTCCGGGATATATCATGTCGTAGTTTTTGATATCCGGGTTTAGCTGCTTAATATCTTCTACAGCTTTTCTAAGCTCCGGAAATTTCACATTTAGCTCACGCATGGCAATCCGGCTTATGGAATCGCCTTTTCTTATCGTATAATTCATTGTCGGAGAACTATCCTGCCCCTCGGGCATAGCGGGTCGTTCCATTTCCGGGAGTATAACGACCTGGCCCGGTTTAATTTTATTTAGATCTTTTATTTCAGGGTTCAGTTTTTTTATTATGGTAAAACGGTGTGATGTTATTCCCGCTTGGGCTCTCATGATCTGAAAGAGCCACTCCCCCTCCTTAACTACGTACGGACGTGTCTTTGCACTTAGTGTTGCTGTTTTTTGAAAGGAAAGATGGGCCGTATCCTCCTCGGCAAAAGAGTCGTGAGATGTGACGGTGAGAAAGGCCAAGGAAAGAAGAATGAGATAGAAAAATCTCAGAGACAGATTGCCCATAACTATACCTCGTTAAAATGTTGCACTACTTTAGCAATGTTAAAAGCAGCTTTTACAAACCTAACTAATTATGAATGTTATTAGCATAATTACGCCGTTGTGCAAAGTAAAATCTCAATATCATTAGGTTCATTCAATACTGGAATTATGAGCTTCAAGGATTTTCGGATTGCCCTATTTTGAATATCAATGGTTGCAAGAACAAACATTAATGATATAATAAACGACATTGATGAAGAGATGACGACATTTGTCAAATGGGGATAGCCAATGGCTGATATGGAAAATAATCCGGCTTTTGTCAAAGAGTTCCAGGCGAGGTTTGATAGAAAATTGAAGGAAAACGAAATCTCGGTATTGGAATACTGGAAATCGCAGATTGATAGATTGCTGTCCATGAAACCGGACGGTATTGCATCACTCCAGTCGCAGATAAAGAGAGTCTCGGATATGATGGACAATAGAATAAGAACGATGAAAAAGGAATAATATGGACAGCATAGCGAATTTCTTATTTGAAGTAGGCATGTTAAAGAAAACCCCCAGAACAGGTTTTAGGTTCTTGGGCTCCGGCTGCGAATCGGTGGCTGAGCATATTCTGCGAACGATATTTATCGGCTATGCCTTAAGTAAGCTTGAACCTGGTCTGGACGAATTGAAGGTACTGAAGATATGCCTTGTCCATGACCTTCCCGAAGCCAGAACCGGCGATATGAACTATATGTATAAGAAATATGTCACGGTGCACGAGGAAAGGGCCATAAGAGAACTGACGCAAACATTGTTCTTCGGCGATGAAATTAAATCCGTCATTGACGAATTTAACGAGAAGAAGACAAGAGAGGCTCTCATTGCCCACGATGCCGACCAGCTTGCTCTTATTATCCAGTTGAAGGAATATGGCGATCTGGGCAATAAATACACTGACGGCTGGATTGAATTTGCGAGAAGGCGACTTCATACTGAAACTGCAAGAAAGCTGGCTCTTAGCATCATTAGAACAGATTCCTCCGAGTGGTGGTTCAAAGATAAGAGTGACTGGTGGGTGAATGGTTGCAGCAGCGATAATAAATAGAAATGAAGGTCTTCTGTCAATTGCCCCTTGAAACACCTCCCCAGAGCAAACCTGGACAATCTAATTTTTTCACGATATAACTGAAATCAGCACACAGCCTACTGCGCAACCCCCTGATTGGAGGCGAGCAACTACATAGTATCTTATTATGGCTGGCGCAATGTCGCACCTAACCGGGTTGGAAAGTCCGTATGATTGCAGCATGTGCGCACCTGCCAGAATGTTTACCGATTCAGTATTTCCCTCAGGAATAAAAGTGGAGTAGTAATTAACGAAGAGGTTTGTCCGGTAGACAAGGTCATACGACAGGTAATTTTTACAAGCTGTCTTGCTTGGGCTTAACAATAGACTCTCGTGAAGCATCGAATTTACATTTCTAAAGCCTCTCTTTGCCTTGCTATCGATGACTGGATTCTGTTCTCTGCTTGACAGTAGTGCAAAAATACCCTACATTATCGCCGCTTTTAGTAATTGAGGAGAACAATTGACTATGGCCACAAAGAAAAAGAGAAGAACGGATGAGATAAAGGTAAAGAAAAAAAAGAAACGCATGAAGAAGTCTTTCCTTTTTTTGATTATTACTACCGTTGTAGCGTGTCTCATACTTTTCTTTGTAATCATTTTCGAATATGTGTTCCCGCCAACCAAGGACAACGTCGCAAAGAAGGAAAAACAAGAGGTAGTATTGTATTTTTCCGATGCGAATGAACGATTTTTAGTTCCGGAAAAGAGGTATATTCCCAAGGAAGAGAATGACCAAGCCAGAGCCAGGGAATTGGTAAAGGCTTTGCTCGAAGGTTCTAAGACCAAGCTTGTAAGGACCTTCCCCGAAGGGGTAGCGCTGGACAATATTAGAATAGATGATAAGCAAACTGCTTACGTCAGCTTTGACAAGAATCTTATCAAACAACATCCCGGTGGCAGTACCAGCGAAATGGCGACAATATATTCGCTGACCAATACCCTGATGCGCAATATCAATAGCATTAAAAGGGTGAAGCTATTGATAGACGGGAAGGAAGTGGAATCTATCAAAGGGCATGTTGATACGAGGCAGCCCTTTACCATGAATAAGGACATGTTGGCGCCGGGCGCAAAAGAAGGATAACGCAGGGATAGAGAGATTCCCTCTCAGGTTAGTCCATGGCCTCAAAAAAGAAACTTTCAAGAACAAGAAATATCGGTGTCGTAGCCCATATAGATGCCGGCAAGACCACCGTCACCGAAAGAATACTCTTCTATACAGGAATATTATACAAGATGGGAGAGGTTCATGATGGCGAAGCTGCAATGGACTGGATGCCGCAAGAGCAGGAGAGAGGAATAACGATTACTTCAGCTGTTACAGCCTGTACCTGGGATAATCATGAAATCCAGATAATTGATACACCCGGACATGTGGATTTTACCATGGAGGTTGAACGGTGCCTGAGAGTTCTGGATGGAACATTAGTTGTGTTTTGCGCCGTTGGAGGCGTTGAACCGCAATCAGAAACAGTCTGGCACCAGGCCGATAAATATGGCGTCCCCAAAATAGCTCTTATCAATAAGATGGACAGAGTCGGTGCCGATTATTTTGGTACCATAAAGACCATGGGCGAAAGGTTTAATTCAGTACCGCTACCGATACAGATGCCTCTTGGTGAGGAAGATCATTTTAAGGGTATCATAGACCTGATCAAACAGAAGGCAGTTACCTGGGATGATAGTACGCTGGGGTCGTCTTTTTCGGTGTCAGATATTCCATCTGACGTTTTTCCGCAGGTCAAAGAGCATCGTGAAAAACTGATTGAATCACTCGCCGAGATGGATGACTATATTGCGGAGAAATATCTGGAAGGAACAGTTATTTCGGAAAAAGAGATGATCAGAGCCATCAGGCAGGCAACGATCTCTTTAAAGGCTGTTCCCGTAATGTGCGGCTCTGCCCTGAGAAATAAAGGCATTCAGCCGATACTTGATTCTATAGTTTATTTTCTTCCCTCACCGGATGATATCCCCCCGGTTAGGGGTTTCAATCCTGTAACGAAAAAAGAAGAGGTGAGATGCAGCCGCGACGATGAGCCCCTTGCTGCTCTGGCGTTCAAGATTAGGCAGGATGAAGGAAGAAAGTTAACTTATCTGAGGGTTTATTCGGGCCTTATAAAGGTGGGCGATGCTGTGTATAATGCCAGCATCGGGAAAAAGGAAAAAATTGCGCGACTATTGAAGATGCATGCCAATAAGCGGGAAAGAATCGACAGGTGCGGTGCCGGAGATATCGTTGCCGTTCTGGGTCTTAAGGATACGACAACGGGAAATACGATCTGCGATGAGTCCCGTCCGATTCTTCTTGAGCCCATTGAGTTTTATAAACCAGTAATAAGTCAGGCCATAGAGGCCAAGACGCCGGCAGATCAGGAAAAGCTCACCGTCGCACTCGCCAAGCTCATAGAAGAAGATCCCACGATTGAAGTGAAGTATAATGAAGAGACCGCTCAAACCGTAATTTCAGGCATGGGAGAACTTCATCTGGAAATTGTCATTGATAGGTTAAAGAGAGATTTTAGCGCCCATGTAAATGTCGGTAAGCCCAGGGTTGTCTATCGGGAGACTATTCAAAAGAAAATAGAAGTTGAAGGACTCTTTGAAAAAGAACTTGGCGAAAGAAAACATTTTGGTCATGTTCGGTTATTGCTTGAACCCATAGGCAGGGGAGAAGGCAATAAGATTATCAGACAGACCGGCGAAACCGTAATACCGGAAGAATTTTATCCTGCCATCCACGAGGGTATTGAAGAAGCAACTCTCAGCGGTGTAATCAGTGGTTACCCCATTGTGGATATCAGGGTAACGATAACTGGAGGATCTTTCAGGGAAGGGGAATCTACGACGCTCGGTTATAAGATTGCCGCATCATCTGCAGTCAGAAATGGTTGTTTGCAGGCTGATCCAATACTGCTTGAGCCGATCATGATGGTAGATGTCATCGTGCCGGGGGAATTTATGGGTGAGGTCATAGGAGACATAAATGCAAGAGGCGGGGAAATTCAAGCAATCACGCCAAAGGGAACGATAAGTGAGATCAGAGGCAAAGTACCTCTGAAAGAAATGTTTGGATATTCAACGGACCTGCGTTCTGCAACTCAAGGCAGGGCCACTTTCTCCATGCGATTCTTTGCATACGGCAAGAGTTGATTTATTAGTCATGGGCGAAATCATTGTATATTCCAGACCAAGGGCAAATAAGGCTGACCCAGTGCAGCGTAATTATCTGGACAACATATGTCGATGGTCTTAAAGTTCATGAAAGGATTGTACAGGGAGCGGTTTGTTCAAATTGCCACTGTCATCCTGAGTGTTATCTTTATCAGTGCAACCAGCGTCTATTATTTTGAACGTGCCGGGGAAGATTCTACCATTCGTTCTCTGTGGGATGGAGTCTGGTGGGCTGTAATAACTATGGGTACTGTCGGTTATGGTGATATATATCCCATAACGACGGGTGGCAGGATAGTGGCATTGATACTCATCTTTGCAGGTGTAGGGTTAATGTCTCTTTTCACGGCAACCATCGCCTCCATATTTGTCGAACGGAAGATAAAGGAGGGAAAAGGTTTGGAAACTGTTAAAGAGAAAAACCACATTGTTATATGCGGCTGGAATCAACATACGGAAGAAGTCCTCCAGGTGCTGACGACATACGGTTCCATGGAAGACACGCCTATCATCCTGATAAATGAACTTTCTGTTGACGATGTCGATTCCCTCAAGCTCAAGTATGATAAATACAACCTTAAATTTCTCAGAGGTAATTATGTACATGAAGATGTTCTTTCCAGGGCTAATATAACGAAGGCTGCCTTTGCATTAATTATGGCAGACACATCAGGAAGCCATCCACACGAAAGGATTGATGAAAGAACAACCCTTGCCACCCTGACAATCAAGTCTATAGCACCCAATGTTAAAACCGTAGCCGAGCTCTTGGACGGTGAAAACAAGCAGCATTTGAAGCGGGCAAATGTTGATGAAATCGTTGTCAGAGGCGAACATGTGGGTTCACTGCTGGCAAGTGCGATTAATTCCCCCGGTCTCCCTAAAATATTTTCGAGCATGCTGTCGATAGGCGACACCAACAAATTGTGGAGAGTAGAGATTCCCCGAAGTTTTGTCGGCAACACATTTAAGGAGTTATCAGCATTTTACAGGGAGAAGCGGCACGCTATCCTGATAGGTCTCGTAACGGAAAAGAAGGCAATGAAATTGGCAGACATTCTATCGGATGATACATCCGCTATTGATAATTTTATCAAGGATAAAATAAAGGAATCAAAGAGAGATTTTTTTTATAAGAGAGAAGAGACGCAGTTTATCTTAAATCCCGATGACGGATACATCATAAAAGACGGGGAGTTTGCTGTAATACTTTCGAAGGTAATGCAGGTAAGATAAAGTTAGGAGTAAGAGTCGTCTTGTGCAACCCTTAATCCGTGCACGCTATGCATCGCGCATCGGAGGTTCCGACAATTACTGGAACTTAGTAAATGCTGCAAAACATGCAGAGGTCATACTTTGGGAGATAATTAATGGATAGGGACATTGCTGTATTAAAGGACATTCCTCTTTTTAAAGACCTGACTCCGGAAAAAATCCAGAGAATTCTGGATATCTTGCGTACGGTTACCTTTTCGGCCAATGAGACCATCATGAGAGAGGGCGAAATCGGAGATACAATGTATATTATCCTGGAGGGCACCGTTGAAGTCGCAAAGAGTCTCGTCATAGACGACACAGATAATGAAGAATCAGCAAAAAATAAGGTATTTACAAGACTGGATGGCAAGCAGCGTGCAGTTTTTGGAGAGATAGCTCTCTTGGAAGAACTAAAAAGAACTGCTTCAGTAAAAGCGGTTACGGATTGTGTAATGTATGAAATGAAAAAGGATGATTTTTTGAAGGTTGCTGAAGAAGATTATGAACTTGGTTTCCGGGTATTGTTGAATCTGGCGCGGATTGTGAGTGCGAGATTGAGAAGAGCGTCTGAGGACACCGTCAAGCTTACCACAGCCCTCAGCATCATGTTGCACGAGGCATAATTTTTGGAAAGGTAATGATTTAATAATGGCAAGAATAAATGGTGATGACGATTTCCGTATCGAAATATCCAACACACCTCTGCTTGACAAGGACAAATTGCTGAAGAGTATTTTTCGGATAAGTACTTTTCTTACCGCTCCCTCCAATGTGGATGAAATATTGGCTAGAATATTGGATGAAGTTGTCGATACCATGGGTTTCGACATGGGGATAATCAGACTTCTTGATGAGACGAAACAGTATCTGGAAACAAAGGTCGTAAAGAATTACAATCCCGAAGAGACGGAGAGGGCATTTTCCGTTGCCCTGAATATCTACGAACATGATTGTCTGTCGACAAAGGTGGCAAAATCAGGTCAGGTCATTGCCATCGAGGACGCGGCGACTGATCCGAGAATCACGGAAACTGATCGTATGCTGACGAAGATTCTCAGTAAAGGTTCTATTGTATGCGTGCCCCTTAAGATAGGCGATGATGTCATTGGAACAATAGCGGCGTGGTGCAAGGAGGAAACAAAATTTTTCACTGAGGAAATCAGCCTCTTCTTGATATTTGCCAGTCAGATGAGCATTGTTATCCACAACACAAGGCTCTTTGAGACGAATGCGGAGAAAATCCGTCAGTTGATGATTCTTCAGGAAGCTGTGTCTGAGATAAATTTAAGTCGCGTCCTCGATAATCGCATACTCGACATTCTCAACAAGAGTGCGCTGAGAATTGCGAGCGCCGACAGAGTTCTCGTATATTTCCTGGACATCGAAAAGGATCGATGTCTCGTCACTGATGGTGGCAAAGTCTTCATCGAGGATAGAAAGGCTTATGATGGGAGGATAGGCAAGAGCATCATTAATCAGGCAATGGACACTGATAGTATTGTCGTTCGGCGCGAATCTGATGAAAGGTCTCTAACCTTGCCCGTTTATGACGGTTTCTCTTCGGAAATAGCATTTCCCCTTCATATAAAAGACAAGTTTAAAGGCGCGCTGTATCTTGCGAAGCGATCAGGCAGCTACTCCCAGGATCAAATCAATATTCTGGATATACTCGTTAAGAACGCAGTTACCTCATATGACAACGTCATTATGCATTCCATGCTTTCGCTCGAAGCAGAGTCTCTCAAGACGGAAGTTGAAAAACTGAAGGAGAGGGAAGATATTCTTCTGGGGTTTCATAATATTCTGGGCAAATCAAAGAAGATGATCGGTATTTTCCATGTGATTGAGGAAGTTGCGTCACATAATACAAACATATTGATTCAGGGCGAAAGCGGCACCGGCAAGGAATTGATTGCCCGCGCCATTCACAGACAGAGTAACAGGTCTTCCAAGCACTTCGTTGATGTTAATTGCGCTGCTATTCCAGGAACGCTATTGGAAAGTGAACTTTTTGGATATGAGCCGGGGGCCTTTACCGATGCGCGAAAGAGGAAAATAGGTCTTCTGGAATATGCTAACGGGGGTACTTTGCTGCTGGATGAGGTTGGAAATATGAGCATCCAACTGCAGGTAAAATTTCTGCGAATGCTGGAAAATGGTTATGTGAGGCGGCTTGGCGGAACGGAAAATATACCCATCGATGTGAGGTTCATTTTTTCAACGAATATGGATCTTGCCAAGATGGTAAGTGAAGGGTCCTTTCGTGAAGATCTTTTTTACAGAATAAGAGTAGTCCCTATTGTTATCCCGCCCCTCCGTGAAAGACCAGATGATATACTTCTCTTGGCAAGGCACTATATAGAAGAATTCAATAGGAAGTTCGGCAAGAAAGTGAGAGGGTTCAGTAAAGAAGCAGAGCTTATTTTGAAGGTCTATACTTGGCCAGGGAATGTAAGGGAGTTGAAAAATATAATTGAACGGGTCATGATCCTGCAGAAATTCGGTAGCGCTATTTCGCCTGACGATCTTCCCGCGGAAATAAAGGTAGTTCCCAATTATAAATATCTTAAAGTTGAGATTGAAAAATTTCTTCCCACACTCTCCTCCGGTGAAATAGATTACACCTTGGTGACACAGAAAATTATGAGTGACATTAAAGAAAAAATCCTTGAAAATGCTTTGGAAATAAGCGGCGGCAATAAGACTGCCGCGGCCAGGCATTTAAGCATTTCCCGGTACAAATTCATCAGAGAACGAAAGAAAATTGATAAGCACATCAATTGATTACAAGCAGTGTTATGTGCCGATATAGCACAATAAGTGCTATGTATGCACACTTATCGAAGCAGGCGATATTTTAGAATTAGTTCACCGCCGGACAAATATATTGTGCTATTATCGCACAAATAATTCGTGAAAGTATTAAGCTAAATCCTTCCTTTTCAAAATAATCGCTTCGTTTCAGATGCAGAGTGATCTTTACGATGATTTGTAAATCATTGATTTACGGAACTTACGCCCTCATTGCGATTTCTTTGCTCTAAATTCATATATACAGATTGACGGCAGTATTAAAGTGGCAACAATTTTGCAGAAGTAAAATTCAACTTGAAGAGACCTCTCGAGAGCGTAAGAAACCTTTAGGAATAATAGCCGATAGAGCAAAAATGAAAGGTAGATCTCAGAGGTCTCATGAAAATTTATTATCAATAAATATATATTAAATGAAAAAGGAGGAAGAACGCAAAGAAAAGGATAAAAATCAGGAAGACAAGGTCTCAGGCTCGGGATCTGATATTGGCGAAGTCGGTGTTGAATATGAGTTTTTCATCACTGAAGAGGCTAAGGTTAAAGAGGAATTATCAAATGGAGTTGATCCGAGGGAGACGGTAAAAAGAGAAAACAATACAGATCAAAGCAAAACATTTTTCCTTCCTGATTTTTTTCCCACGAAGATTAGTTTTCCTTGCGTCGTAAAATTATCTAACTTTGAGTCGGTGGATGGTTTCCTTTCCCTCCTTTGCCGTCCATCGATCCCCCGTATAGACGAGTGATGAAGGGTCAAATATTCATGTCATAATGGATGACTTGCCTTTATCCTTCCTTTCAGCCATCTTTTCCCTATATATCGCCTTTTCTCGAAAGGGCGATTGCTTTCAAACATGAAATCTGAAGTGAGCAATATCGCCATCGGCTATCATATAATCTCTTCCTTCGATTCTGATTAGTCCTGTTTCCTTCGCTGAAGATAGGGTGCCCGTTCGAATAAAATCGTTGTAATGTATTATATCCGCTTTTATGAACCCCTGCTCCATATCACTGTGTATCTTTCCCGCAGCTTCTGGCGCTCTCGAACCGCGGGGCACCGTCCATGCCCGGAGTTCCGGACCGACTGTAGTGTAAAACGTTATCAATCCCAAGAGAGTGTACCCTGCCCTAATGAGCTTATTAAGGCCCGACTCCTGAATGCCCAGAGCATTGAGAAATACTTGTTGCTCGTCCTTGGGAAGTTCTGCTATCTCTGCCTCCAAATCCCCGCAGATAGCGATTGCGTTTGAATCTTCCTTTCGTGCAATCGATTCCACTTTGAGGGTGCAGTCTGTAGCACCCTTGAGAACAGCCTCGCTGACATTAGAAACATACAGGACTTTCTTTGCCGTGAGCAGGTGAAGATCTCGCACGGTCATCTGCTCATCGTCCTGGAAGGTTATCTCACGTGCAGCGGTTCCCGTTACCAGAACGTTCTTGATACGGAGACACGTATCTAACTCTTTACGAGCGACCTTGTCTCCTGTTTTTGCGAGCCTTTCGATCTTTGCAATTCTTTTTTCGATGGTCTCCAAATCGGCTATAATCAATTCCGTATTTATTATCTCTATGTCACGTTCAGGATCGACAGTGCCATAGATATGGGCAACAGAGGGATGATCGAAGCATCGTACAATGTGCACAATAGCATCGACTTCTCTGATATGGCCCAAGAACTTGTTGCCAAGACCTTCTCCTTTGCTTGCGCCTTTGACGAGGCCGGCGATGTCAAGGAATTCCATGGTGGCAGGAGTAACTTTGGGAGGTCTGACGATTTCAGCAATTCTTTGCAGCCGTTCATCCGGAACTTGCACAATCCCTATATTGGGATCGATAGTGCAGAAGGGATAATTGGCCACTTCGGCGCCTGCGGCTGTCAAGGCGTTGAAGATGGTGGATTTCCCAACATTTGGAAGCCCGATAATACCGCACTTGAAGCCCACAGTATCCTCCTTTGCCAGGGAATCGTTCTAGTATCGATTTGACCCCTTCTCAGTGAATTATAAGGACGCCAAAAGCAATGTCAAGTTCTTTAGTGAAATCCCAGAGTCCATATGTACGGCAGTTAGCAAGACTGCATATGTCAATATGTCGGAACGTGATGATTTGGTATTTGCCTTAGGATGTTGAGGCAGTCTGGCTGAGTTCTACGATCTGAAACATGAGTGAAAGGAAGGGTCTGTTTAATGCGTTTTTCCTGTCATCATCTCTCGTTGTTGTGGGACGAAGACCATGAATGTTGAATACGAAGCTAACGCTAGGAGAACTGCAGGGTGTATTCGCCTTGCGGCGCTAATAATACTGCCGGAATAGCTCCTTATCGCATCGGCCAGAATCAGCGCAAGACCGCATCGTTCTCGTTGTCCAATTGATTGGCAGGTTTCTCATTGTAAAGATTCATGGCCGCCTGAATTCCGGATGTGGCAATCATTGTCACTGCATCACTTACCGTTTTCATGATTTCGGGCAGCAGTCTCATTTCATCCTCGGTAAACTGTTCAAGGACATATCTCTCAACCGTTAATTTATCAAAAGGTCTTCCGATGCCGATTCTCACCCTGATAAATTCCGGATTGACGAGGGTGTCTATTATGGAGATTAGTCCTTTATGGCCAGCGTGACCGCCGCCTGCCTTCAATCGGATTGTCCTAAAAGGGAGATCTATGTCGTCATGAATGATGATCATATCCGGTATGTCAATTTTGAAGTAATCTACGATCTTCTTTAGTGCAGAGCCGCTAATATTCATGAAGGTCATGGGCTTGACGAGCAGGATCGGAATGTCACCGATCCTGCCTTTTCCATAACAGGCGTCAAAACCTTTCAATTGCACGGGAATATTGTGGACGGCAGCGATTTCATCAACGGCCAAGAATCCACTATTGTGCCTAGTGGTCTGGTACTTGAGACCTGGATTTCCCAGCCCGATTATAAGCTTCAAACAGTCACCTCTAAGTGGAGTAGAAGTCTTACACTTGACCGGGAGTGCATCCCGCGAACGCCGCTCCGTCGGCGGGGCGAAGCTGAGAATATTGTCTTTGCCGGGGAAGTCCCGCACCGTAGACGGGAAGCTTCAGTGCTTACGAGCCTTCTTCTTCCGGCGTTTCTACTACTTCCTGTTCCTCTACCACCGGCTCAGCTGTCACGACAGCTCTCGGTGCAGTAACCGACGCTATGATCGTATCGTGAGAATCAAGGACATTGACACCATCAGGCAATTTTATGTCTTGCACCTTTATCGAATCGCCGATGTTCAGACCGCTTATATCGACCTCTACAAATTCCGGCAGTACTGTGAAGAGGCAGGATACCTTTATTTCTCTTCTTATATGATGCAGATCTCCCCCGTTATCGACGCCTATAGCCTGTCCCTTGAAATGAATGGGTACGTCGAGGGTAATCGCATGTTCCATGTCAATTTCGCAAAAGTCAACATGAAGGAATTTCCTGCTGACAGGATCTATCTGCAGTTCCTTAATGAGGGTGAACTTTTCCATTTGTCCGCCGGTGCCTATGAGCAGGTTTATGAAAATGTTTTCCTCCTTGCCCTTTAGTATCTTCATCAAATCAGAAGAATTCACCGCCAGCAGAACAGGTTCAGCTTTGGGGCCGTAAAATACCGCCGGTGTCAACCCGTCTTTTCTAAGTCTTCGGGAAACTCCCTTTCCAGAAGTCGTGCGAAGACTGGCTTTCAATTCACTTATTTCCATCTATTCCTCCTATATAAAAAGCGAATGTACTGAATCGTTGTAATAGATGCGTCGAACAGCTTCACTGATCAGCCCGGCGACAGACAGAACTTTGATGCGACTACAAGTCTTAGCCCTGTCGTGCAGGGGGATGGTGTCAGTGACGATAATCTCCTTGAGGCTTGAACTCTCGATCCTTTCTATTGCAGGTCCTGAAAGGACGGGATGGGTACAGCATACGGAGATCTCCACGGCCCCCGCTCCTTCGAGGGCTCGGGCCGCCTGTGTTATCGTGCCCGCTGTATCAATCATATCATCAAGCACAATGACGCGCGCGCCCTTCACGTCGCCGATAATATTCATGACCGCTGATTCATTGGGGCCTTCCCTCCTCTTATCCACGATGGCAATATTTACGTCCAACCGTTTACCGAACGCCCTCGCTCTTTCCACGCCGCCAGTATCGGGAGATACGATGACAATATTGCCCTGATAGTTTCTTCTGATGTAGTCTAAGAGAACGGGGGTGGCAAACAAATTGTCAACAGGGATATTAAAGAAACCCTGGATCTGGCCGGCATGGAGATCTATCGAAAGTACACGCGAGGCGCCTGCCGCCGTGATGATATCTGCCACAAGCTTTGCTGTAATTGGCGCCCTCGGGGCCACCTTTCTATCCTGCCTCGCATAGCCATAGTATGGTATTACAGCCGTTATCCTGTCTGCAGAAGCCCTCTTCATGGCATCGATCATGATGAGGAGTTCCATGCAGGTGATATTTACAGGCGGACACGTCGATTGAATAATGAAAGCATCCATACCACGTACGTTTTCATTGATTTCCACCCTCGTCTCACCGTCACTGAATGTAGTCACATTGGCCTTGCCAAGAGATACACCCAGGTTTTCACAGACCTTCTGGGCAAGAGGCAGATTCGCATTGCCGGAGAATATTCTCATTCTATCAAGCATGTAAATCCCTTCAAAAAAAGTAATTATATGTGGCTGGGGCGGGAGGATTCGAACCTCCGTATGCAAGAACCAAAATCTTGTGTCTTACCGCTTGACGACGCCCCATTATTGACTGACGCAGCAGTAGAGGTACCAGGGTACACGATGACGACAGGCATGATGATTGCCCGTCATATGGAGCTAGCCCTGTATATGGACCATTCGTTCCCTCCGGCGTTCTCCAAGGCCTTTTCGGCCTTTATAGCGCCTTCTTCATCTGTAAAAATCCCCATAACCGTTGGGCCACTGCCGGACATTAGAGCGCCAAGAGCACCATTTTGCACTAAAAGACTCTTAAAATACCGCAGAATGGGATGAATGACCAGAGTGACCCTCTCAAGATCGTTATGGAGTCCTTTTACTATGTCATCAACTGTATAAAGCACTGGACATTTATAATTTACAACTCGTTTTGTCAATCTTAAATTAAGATTTTCATAAACCATTTTTGTGGAGATTTCAAAGCCGGGGTTAATCAGGACAAACCAAAGTGGAGGAATGTTCTCGGCAGTTCGAAGCCGATCGCCGATACCGGATGCCCAGGCTGTCTTCCCGAAGATAAAAAAAGGGACATCTGCGCCGAGTTTTGTTCCGATTTTCATTAGATCATCGGTGTTATAGTGAAAATCCATCAAATCGTTTATAGTTACGAGTGCCGTCGCTGCATTTGAACTCCCCCCCCCCAGTCCCGCTGCCACAGGGATCTTTTTCTTAATGGTGATATGTATGCCCGGAGAATGTGACAGGGGAGAGAGAAGGGCATCTGCCGCTCTGTACACGATGTTATTGTCGTTTTCCGGAATGGAGCTGCCGGGGCAGCTCAAGGTGATGCCGTGGCCAGTGGGGGAGAATATCATTTCATCATAGAGACTTATTCTTTGCATCAATGTTGAGATGTCATGAAAGCCATCTGCGCGCTTACCCAGGACGCGGAGGTGGAGATTAACTTTTGCAGGGGATAATCTACTGATCATCCCGCTTCCTTTTCTTTGACGTATCTCATCATCAGCTCATACAGGATTCCCTCAAGGAGCTCTTTTTCATCAATATCGAGATTTCCTGCCGTTTTAATTTTTATCATGTTGAGCATGTCAATGGTCTGTTTCGCTGCAGCAAGATTTTTTTCCGCCTTATTTGTTGCCGGGTCAGGAAAATCACCGAGATGATACATGACCGTTGTACTTAGTGAAAGAACGAAGCTCGAAAAAGTAACTTCCGGGAAATAGTCTTCCTGGGTCCTTGCCTGACCATCTTTTTCCAGAGATTTCTTCTCTGATTTCTTATCGCCTGCCGTTTCCTCTTTCTTCAAATCTTCCGGACGCGCTTCCCCGGATTCATCAAAAATTCGTTTATCCTTGATCACAAATGCCTTCTCTTTTTTTTCATCGTCCATAATACTCTCCTTCTGTGTAAAAAAGCATCTTTGTTCATCAGTAAGCGCTGGACTTAGTGTCGAGAATAAATTAATGACACTCGAGTTACCTTAGAGTGAGCATATGTCATCCTTGCTCACACGGGCTTCATGCTTCTTAACCGTGCAACGCGTTCTTCAATAGGAGGATGTGTACTGAAGAGATTCATAAGAGATTTTCCTGTCAGCGGGTTCACGATAAACATATGAGCGGTTGAAGGGTTTGCCTCCATCGGTACTGCCTTTGATGCCCTCGATAGTTTTTCCAGGGCGCCTGCCAGGCCGTATGGTTTGCCTGATACACGGGCCCCGCCTTCATCAGCGAGGTATTCCCTGGATCTGGAAATTGCCATCTGTATAATAGTTGCCGCAATGGGTGCAAGAATCGCCATCATAATGAGACCGATGACACCGCTGCCCTCCTCGCTGTCGTCACGGCTTGATCCACCAAAGATAGCCGCCCACTGAGCCATATTTGCCAGCATGACGATAGCTCCAGCAAGGGTTGCTGCAATGGAACCGATAAGCATGTCCTTGTTCTTAATGTGCGTCAATTCGTGGGCGAGAACCCCCTCCAGTTCTTCTCTGCTTAGCATTCTCAAGATTCCTTCTGTCACGGCGACGACTGCATGGTCTTCATTGCGTCCGGTGGCGAAGGCATTGGGCGTGTCACCGGGGACAATATAGACTTTCGGCATGGGAAGGCCGGCCTTCAAGGCCAGGTCCTTCACCATGGCGTAGAGTTGAGGCGCCTGGCTTTCTCTGACCTCCTGCGCATTGTACATCCGCAGTATGAGTTTGTCGGAAAACCAGTACGCTCCGAAATTCATCGCCGTGGCAAATATAAATGCAATGACAACGCCCTGCTTGCCACCGAAATATCCTCCTATCAGCATTAACAGACCCGTCAGAGCACCGAGCAACAAACCTGTCTTGATGGTATTCATCAGTAAACCTCCTTGTTACCTTCACTTTTTTCTCTTAAAAATCATCTCGCCATTATCTTTCGCGTCAACGATAATGTGTTCTCCTTCAGCGAACTTTCCCTCGAGAATTCCCATGGCAAGATTGTCCAGAAGCAGTTTCTGGAGGGCCCGCTTCAGGGGCCGCGCACCGTAAACCGGGCTGTATCCGGTCTTAGCTATATAATTTTTTGCATTTTCTGTCAATGCAATGGTCAATTTGCGGTCTTTAAGCCTTTTCTGAATCAGATCGATCTGTATATCGATGATCCTATCGATGTCGTCTATGGTCAACGATCTGAAAGTAATAATATCGTCTATTCGATTCAAGAATTCCGGCCTGAACGTAGACCTTAGGGCCTCCATCGTCCTCGCTCGCCTTTCTTCATCACTCATGGACATATCCTGAGTCCATTGGCTTCCAATGTTAGATGTCATAATCACGATGGTATTTTTAAGATCAACAGTCCTGCCGTGGCCATCGGTCAATCTGCCATCATCCAGAATTTGCAAGAGAATATTGAACACATCCATGTGTGCTTTTTCAATTTCATCGAAAAGCACAACCGTGTATGGCCTTCTCCGTACAGCCTCAGTGAGGTAGCCGCCTTCGTCGTATCCCACATATCCTGGGGGTGCGCCGATCAGTCGGGCGACGGAGTGTTTTTCCATGTACTCGGACATGTCAATTCTGATCATGGCCTGCTCATTGTCAAACATGAATTCCGCTAAAGCACGCGCCAGCTCTGTTTTACCTACGCCTGTAGGCCCGAGAAAAATAAAAGAGCCGATAGGTCTGTTGGGATCCTGTAAACCTGATCGGGCCCTTCTTAAGGCGCTCGACACGGCGGCAATACCCTCGTCCTGACCTATGACCCTTTTCTTGAGTTTGTCTTCCATGTGGATGAGTTTCTGAACGTCACTTTCCATCATACGTGACACGGGAATGCCAGTCCAGTTTGCAACGACCTCCGCCACGTCTTCCGCATCGACCTCTTCTTTTAACATCTTATTATTTTTCTGGATCTCGGAAAGATTGGAGTGTTCCCGTTCCAACTCCGTGTTTAGTTCGACGAGTTTTCCATAGCGTATTTCGGCTGCCCTGGCGAGGTTTCCTTCCCTCTGGGCATTTAGCTCTTCTGTCTTATACTCTTCGATCTTGCTTTTGATAACCTGTATATTCTTTATAATTTCTTTCTCTCGAGCCCAGTGCGTCTTCATCTTTTCCATTGATTCCCTGAGCTTTTTCAGTTCTTTATCAATTTTGTTACGTCTATCCTGCGTCGTTTTGTCTGACTCGTTCTTTAGGGATTGACGCTCGATTTCCATTTGCGTTACCTTTCTTTCTATTGTATCGATTTCAGAGGGCATGCTGTCGAGTTCAATCCGCAGGCGAGAGGCAGCCTCGTCAATCAGATCAACTGCCTTATCCGGCAAAAACCTGTCGCTGATGTAACGAGCGGAAAGTGTTGCTGCAGCAATGATTGCAGAATCTTTGATCCTCACCCCATGGTGCACTTCATAGCGTTCTTTCAATCCTCGGAGGATTGCAATAGTATCCTCAACTGTAGGTTCCCTTACAATGATCGGCTGGAATCTCCGTTCCAGGGCAGGATCTTTTTCGATATGTTTCCGGTATTCATTTAATGTCGTCGCACCTATGCACCGTAATTCGCCCCTGGCAAGGGCAGGTTTCATCATATTGGAAGCATCGACCGCTCCCTCAGCGGCTCCCGCACCGACTACCGTGTGGATCTCATCTATGAAGAGGATGATCTCCCCCTGTGCGCTTGTTATTTCCTTAAGCACCGCCTTGAGTCTTTCTTCAAATTCTCCCCTGTACTTGGCGCCGGCAACCAAGGCGCCGATATCTAAACCGACAACGCGCTTGTCCTTCAGGCTGTCTGGTACGTCACCGTTTACGATTCGTTGCGCAAGCCCCTCCACAATAGCCGTCTTGCCCACGCCCGGTTCACCTATGAGAACAGGATTGTTCTTTGTTCTTCTGGAGAGCACCTGCATGATTCTCCTGATTTCATCGTCTCTTCCAATGACGGGGTCAAAAGATCCCTTCTTGGCAAGTTCATTGAAGTCCCGGGCATAACGCTTCAGGGCCTGATATTTCTCTTCCGGATTCGGATCTGTAATCCTCTGGTTGCCTCTGATTTCGAGAAGGACCCTGAATATATTATCCTTAGTAACGCCTTTGCCCTTAAGAATTTTTCCGGCAACTCCGTCCTTTTCTTCCGCCATCACAACCAGGATGTGCTCGGCACTTACATACTCATCCTTCAAGCGCGCTGCTTCGACAAGGGCATCGTCCAATACTTTATTTAATCTCGGCGTCATGTACGTCTGGCTGATACCGGTACCTTCAACTCTCGGTAATTTTTCCAGAGATTTCTTGATTTCAGTTTCAATTCCTCTTGGATCTGCTCCCAGTTTTGTCAGTATTTCCCCGACAATGCCTTCCGGCTGCAGGAGAAATGCCGCAAGAAGATGCTCGACATCGACACTCTGGTTTCCGTATTTCTTTGCAAGGGTCTGAGTCTCCTGTAGGGCCTCTTGAACCTTTAGCGTAAATTTGTCAAATCTCATGATACCTCCAATAATCCTGGGTTTCTCCTTGTTCCATCTGTTTTTATCAGCAGTATATTAACCCTCGTAAGGCTTGCGTGGATATGCGCCTGCGACGAAGAAAAATACGGCGCAACTTGGGCTTTCATACTCTTTATGGTGTCACCCTCAATGCATGTCCAAATCGTGAATTACATTCATAAATGTAAACATGGATAGTCAATCTGTCAAGATATGCATCATTAAGAAAAAAATATGTCAAAGATGTTGACTGGAGGATTGGATGCATAATAGAATTAAACATTGTAAGATGAACAAAGCAAGCCGGAGGGGTGTTAATTGGAACTGCCATCAGTCACGAGTACCCTTGACATCTATATAGCCGAGATCAATCGCTATCCCATTCTTAGTCCGGATGAGGAATTCAGGTTTGCCGTGAAATTTAAGAAATATAATGACATGGAGGCAGCCGAGAAACTGGTCGTTTCGAACCTGAGGTTTGTGGTAAAGATCGCGCACGAATATAGAAATTACGGAGTTAAACTGGCCGATCTGATCCAGGAAGGGAATATAGGCCTCATGCATGCCGTGAAAAAGTTTGATCCCTATAAAGGATACAGGCTCATATCTTATGCGGTGTGGTGGATCAGGGCATACATACAAAATTTTGTAATCAAATCGTGGAGTCTTGTAAAGATCGGGACTACACAGGCCCAGAGGAAACTCTTTTTCAAGCTTGGTCAGGCGAAAAAGAAGCTTGAAGCCCTTTCACAGAAGAACCCTGAATTCGGCGAAATTGCAGAGTCCCTTGGCGTTAAGGAAACTGAGATTGAAGAAATGGACCAGAGGCTTACTTACCGTGATCTTTCGCTTGATGCATACATCAGTGGAGAAGGAGAGACGTCTCATCTCGATTATTTGACTTACAAGGGCGAGGATCAGGAGACGTCCTTGATTAAGAAAGAGGAGATGGATCTCGTAAAAAGAAACATTGCCGGCGCCCTCACGAATCTCAATGAAAGGGAGAGCTATATCGTCAGACATCGTATAATGACGGACAGCCCAAAAACCCTTCAGGAAATTGGCAATATGTATAACATTACCAGGGAACGGGCCAGACAGATTGAGAAGCAGGCCCTTAAAAAATTGAGACTGGCCATTCCATATTTAGGAAAAGAGCGGGATCTGCTGGAGGCTTGAGACATAATAGCTTCGCAAGATGTAGCAGATGTCAAACGATGCTCACAAATCTGGGATAGTTCGATGAAAAGGGGAATGTGGGAATCTTGGGAGAGAATGAGCTTCAGACCTACAATTCAAGTTTTTCCGTGTGACTACGGCTGCATGTCAATCCCTCTGGCGAGGTTCTCAAAACGAGTGAATTTGTCCTGAAATGCCAGTTTAACCATGCCCGTTGGTCCGTTTCTCTGTTTGCCAATAATTATCTCGGCCATGCCTTTTTCAGGGTTTTCCTCGGACTTCTCATAGACCTCATCCCTGTAAATAAAAGCAATCAAGTCTGCATCCTGCTCAATGGCTCCCGAATCCCTCAGATCCGCCATCTGCGGTCTCTTATTGGTCCTGTCTTCCAACTTCCGGTTCAGCTGGGAAATCGCTATTACAGGGACATTAAGTTCCTTTGCAAGGGCCTTTAGTGAACGACTGATTTCCGATATTTCCTGCTCTCGCGATTCCCTGTAACCGCCGCCTCTCATAAGTTGGAGATAATCCAGTATGATCAGGCCAAGGTCTACAGTAGATTTCAACCGTCGTGCCTTTGCCTTCATTTCCAATGCGGTAATCGCCGATGAATCATCGATAAATATCTGCGCCTCGGAGAGCCTGCCCGCGGCAGAGATGAGCCTTGGCCAATCGGCCTCTCCCAGGAAACCCCTTCTGATTCTCTGTGAATCAACCCTCGCTTCCGAGGAAAGCATGCGCAGGGCAAGTTGCTCTTTGGACATTTCCAGAGAGAAAATTGCAACGGGGATATTCGCTTCGAGAGCTGCATACTGCGCAATATTTAGGGCAAAGGCGGTTTTCCCCATGCTTGGCCGGCCTGCAATTATCACCAAATCGGATTTCTGCAGTCCTGAAGTAATGTCGTCTATCTTTTCAAATCCAGTGGGAACGCCAGTTACAAGCTCTTTCCTCTCATAGAGCCTCTCAATTGTCTTGACACTGTCCTTTATTATATCTTTGAAAGGGCTGAAGGCCGGCCTTATTTTATTTTCCGATATGTCGAATATGGCACGTTCAGCTTCGTCGAGCACCGTATCGATGTCCGTACCTGCACTATAACTCTTGCTCAGAATGTCCGTCGCCGTGCTAATCAAGTTGCGCAAAATTGACTTTTCTTTTACGATTTTGGAGTAGTGATCTATATTGGCTGCTGACGGCACATTATCCGCGAGGGACGATAGGTAAGATGCTCCCCCTGCCTGATCGAGTTGATTCTTGCTCTTCAGTATGTTGCTTAATGTGATGAGATCACTTGGTTCATTTCTGTCATAGAGCTCTATAATGGCGGCGAATATTTTGCGATGGGCTTCGCTGTAAAAATCTTCGACATGAAGTACTTGCAGAACGCTGTTCAGTGCCTGGTTATCGAGGAGGATTCCTCCGATCACAGACTGTTCAGCTTCGAGATTCTGGGGCGGCACTCTATGCAATGAGGTGTCAATATCTTTCATGGACTGCTTTACGCCTCACCAATTACTGTTATCTTTATCTCCGTCATTACCCCCGGCTGAAGTTTAATCTTAGCCAGGAATTCGCCGGGAGTCTTTATAGGTTCTTCAAGGAGAATCATTTTTCTATCAATCTCTATTCCCAGTTCGTTGAGGGATTTCTCTATATCTTTTGTCGTGACTGACCCGAATAATTTATCCTGTTCCCCGACGCGCCTGGTAAGGCTCAAAGTCACACCTGCGAGCCTTTCAATCATCACTTCGGCTTTCCTCTTTTCAGTTTCTATATTCTTCATTATTTGCTTTTTTTCATTTTCTAAAGCCTTCAGAGACCAGTTGCTTGCTTCCACTGCGAGCCCTTTGGGAATCAGATAGTTCCTCGCATAACCATCGGCAACTTTCACCGCATCTCCCGCCTTTCCAAGAGAATCGACATTCTGCTTCAATATCACCTTCATAAAATCTCCTCGTAAAATCTGAATTTCACTATTTAAGTCGCAAGCGAGTACACAAGAAGCTCAAGAACTCAAATTGACCCGCATTCCTCCGGGCACGCTATATGACTCATGTATCAGTTACACCCCGCACACCGGGATTTACGCTTCGTACCGCTCTTATTTCTTGAGAAGCCCGCCTTTTTCGCCTCCATTTACATCTCTTTTGCAAGATCATTAAGCACAGGATTTTATAATCTTGTTTATGAGGTTGAGTATGTTACCGGTTTAATAAATTTTCTGAAATCAACCCATAGATCAAACACGCCGACGGCAACTAAGAGCAGGATTATATATTGTTGAGCAAAAATGAGAAAATAACAAAGTATCCTGAAAGATCTGTGAACGTTTTTTGTTTTGAATAAAAAACTTATGATTGACAAACCCTGAAGGAGGTACGCAAACAGGCAAACGATCACGAGATTAAGGCTGACAATCCTCGCCAACGAAACGGGGACTAAAAGCATTCCCCCGGCGGCAATGAGAAGCCATATCAGCCCCTCCGGAGCCTTCCAACGTGCAAGATCACCGAAATCGGGATACCACATTCCGGTTCTTTGAAATATCTCTCTTGCCGCCAGTATATTAAGCCACACTATGAAGGATGCGCTCACCAGGACAAGAGAAGGGAAAATGTTTGCAAGGAAATTAGTTATCTGTTTAAAATTGTCCTTGAGAAGGTCGATTTGTTCCGCCGGAATATCCAGTTGAGCATAGAATTGAATGCTTTCTTGGATATTTCTCCCGATGTAATCCTCAACAAGATGCCATGGTTCTTCCCCTGCTGAAAGACTTTGAAGAACGATAAACGAGCACCACAACATCAAGATCGCTGTCACAGGGTAAACGACAGTTTTTTCAATTGAGTAATTCCTGCGAAAAATTTCTGAAAGAAAGAGCCCCAAGAATCCCGTTATAAATAAGAATGGAAGATTTGCAATAGAACCTGAAAATGTCAGGACACTGGCGACCAAGAAAAGAGATATGAGAAAGATTGCAAATCCCTGTATCCTGCCCGTCTTGGAATAATAATAAATAATTGGCAGGGGTGTTAGGATAAAAAAGAAAGCACCCAGCAGAGGAATGAGCGATGCAGCGAGAAAGGCCAGGGAGGATACGGCTATACCCGTGAAAAAATTACTCTTAAAGAATGCGCCCCTCTCTTTGCTCAAAGTCTGAATCCGTCAATCTTGATTTGAAGCGGCCATCTTGCAATTTCATATTACCATTCGGATACAACAAAGGGCAGCAGAGCAATGGTCCTCGCCCTTTTTATGGCCACAGTAACTTCCCTTTGATGTTTGGCACAATTTCCTGTAATTCTCCTTGGTATGATCTTACCCCTGTCAGTTATGTAATCCTTCAAGACAAGAGGTTCTTTGTATTCTATTCTTATATCTGAGTCTGTACAAAAGCGACAAAATTTTCTTTTGTGGTAAAATTTCTTCTGCGGTCTTGAATCGGTTCTTGATGTCCTTGCGTCTCTTGATGGTGTTGGCATCTGTAATACTTTTCCCCTCCGTTTCCCCGTTATATCAGCGTTTATGTGGATTCTGATGATGTGGAATCTTTATTTGCATCGGTCTCTATCTTCGGTCCAGCACTTTCCCGGCTTTCGACCACCAGCGCCGCACGTGTCGCTTCAGTCTGACTTTTTTCTTGCGTTTCTTTTTCTATCGCCGCCAGATCAACATTGCCATCCTTCATTATTGTCATGAATTTCAAGATCTTGTCATCGATCTTGAAATTTCTTTCCAGTTCGTCGATGATGGCGCTCTTGCCTGCGAAATCGATCAGGATATAGTTGCCGCTTGATTGCTTCTTAATTTCGTAAGCTAATTTTCTTTTGCCCCATTTTTCGACTTTGATGATGGTGCCTTTTAAAGCCGTTACGATTGCTCTATATCGTTCGATAATACTGTTGATCTCGTCAGTGGGAAGGTCAATTTGGACAATAAACAGGGTTTCGTATCTTTTCAACTTTCTACCTCCTCATGGCTCTAAAGTCCGAACTGTTTGTCCGAACAAGGAGTCCTGTATATTAAGATTTTGAGTGGACTTGGCTTGTATAATATTCTTTTTAATAAATCAAGATTTTTTATTCAGGAATTAAAATGTGCCGATTCATCAGTGATTCTAGGACACAATCAACCATCGAGGCGGCTTTTTTCAACCAGAGAGAGCCGGGATAAAATTTTGAGATGGATTATTTACTGATCGTTAGCAACTGAATACCCGCAAGGGCTGCGTCTTAATTACCCACAGGAAGAGGGGATAATTCTCGGAAGAAAACTTTTGATGAAACACCGGGTCGTGAGATGCTCACGTAGGGAGCCTAACCGGAAGATGGCTTTTATGACAAATAACGGAACGAAATTCAAGTATGAGACGGTTTTTGCCGATTAATGGGTTATGAGAAACTAAAGGCCAAGTTTGACAAAAAATCAACCAGATGCCCCATTTTTCAGTACCTCAATTAGCCCTTGACATTCTGCAAGAGCGCATATAATCTGTATTTGCGTGGTGTAAGCAGCGTATCTTCTGTATGTCATATAACTTGTTAATCATTAATATCAGAGTGTTAGTTTCGGAAGGCATATTATTTGCAATTAATTGGAATATCCTTAAGTAAAAGGAGGTTCATACATGGCTGAAAAGCGAGAGTATGATTTCCAAGGAAGAAAAGTCCCGGGGCAGGAAATCGAATTTGAAACAGAAAAAGAAGGATGGAACATTTATAAGCTTGCTGATGGTACGAGGGTGAAACTGAAATCTGTCGTAGCCTCCATAATTAGGCTCGATGAATATGATCCCCTTGGTAATCCCCTGTATCTGGTAAACGCAGCCCCAGCTGTAATAGTCGATGTTCCGCCAAAACTTAAGAAGAAACCAAAGTAAACCAATCATGGAAATCAACTCCAACTCATTAAATGAGATTCAAGGCAAAAGCTTAGGATTTCAGGGCCGATCTGTTCCGTCAAAAATAATTATATCCCGAGGACTTCTTTCCCAAGTGAACACCCTGAACGACCAGGTGGGGAAGTTCCTGATTTATGAAGGTGAACCTGTCACCTGGGCGGCGTCGGCCTATGGCTATGCTGCGGTCTACTCGCCACGCGTGATCACGGTCTCCTTCGAGAATATCGCCACAGCTGCTCCTTCGGAAACCTTTTGGCTCGAGACGAATAAGCCTGTGAGTTCTTTTCCTTACCCGATTATCCTCGAGGAATTATCTGACAAGAGATTTTTTCTAAAGCATGAGATCAAAATCAGTATCGATATTGAGGGCAATGGGTATATCCTTTCCAGTGACGACTTGAATGTTTATGCGTTTGGTGAAATGCTATTCAGTGCTCAACGGGAGTGGGAAAATGTCCTCATTGATCTTTATTTGTCCTACCGTGAGACTCCAGATGACCATCTCGCGGTGAGCGGAAAGGCGTTAAAAGATCGACTGCAAGAGGTTATCGGTGAGCGTAATGCCGATTAAGCGTCGGGATGCAAAAGGCAATCTTCTGCAAAAGGGATTTAAGGACGAAAAGAACCGCGACCATGATTATTTCTTCTTTTATCATGAGGGAAAGAAGACAAGCGCCTACACGTATTTCTCTCGCGGATCGCAATCAAAAGATGTTGATGATTCTCTTCTGAAGGTAATGATGAGACCATTAAAGCTTGATAAAAGCCAACAGGTACGCGACTTATTTTTATGCCCATTAGATGGTGAGCAATACGCTGAAATCCTCAGGGGGAAAAATATCATTGGCCCTTGTGACCAATGAGAAGTAATAGCCCCGCCATAATCATCCGCTTTCTCTATTCTGGTTAATCAGATCCAATCAGTTACACCTGCAATTCCTGTTGTTCGCCTTCCTTCTTTGTCACTTTCGGAGCCTTCTTGAATGTTGCCCCCACTTGCCGGATAGGAGGCATTTCTATCCTTTTCCCGGCCAGCAGTTCGGCCACGGTGAACAGTTGAACCTTTGGATACTTCTTTCCCCATAATTCGGATTCGTAGAATCCCGCTGTCACTGCTTCCTTTCTCATTTCAGAAGTCGGTCCCTGCATCGATATGAGAACACCTATCACCGCCTTTTCTCGCTCCAATACTCCTTTAAGGTCTCGGAGGTGTGCGGCACCAGTCTTCCCGGCTTTCACTGACAGTATTACACTTTCAAAGTCCCCAGGCTTATCCCCTTGGAAGATGATCCTTCCATCAATACCCTTGTCTGCTCCCTTTCTTTGCTCGACGGGCCGCGCCCCCACAAGACCCAGCGCCCACCATTGGAATTGATACGGGTCCGAGGCCGCCAGCGCCGCGGCGTCCGGCACGCTCGTGGGCTCGCCCACAACATGAAACGACCGCTTTGCGACTCCTCCATATTCCGCTGATGCTTCAGCCGCTTTGAGAGTTTCGCCTTTCCCCGATGGTGTGACACGAACGGCCTGTTCGATACCAAAGGAATCCTTCAGGCGTTGCTTGATGAGCGTTATCGCAAGGTGCGTGACGTCTATCCCTATCCACGGACGGCCCAGCGCTTGCGCGGCGGCAACCGTGGTACCGCAGCCACAGAAAGGATCAAGAACGACATCCCCAGGATTACTGCTCGCAGTTATGATGCGTTCCAGCAAAGCCTCGGGCTTCTGGGTAGGGTAACCAAGGCGTTCCGCTGCTGACTGGTTGATAATGTTAATATCCGTCCACCAATCTTCCAGCGCCACTCCGATTTTATCGTCCAAATAATCACGGACGACCAGACCTGGATTTGTTTCTTCCCATTTGGGGTCAACATCTTTCGCTGAGCGTATAGGGCTTCCTGTGATGCCTCGGCCCTGCAGTCGGTAGCGGCGTCCGTCATTGTCAACGTGCTTATACTTCTTTATCGTCACCTCGGACAGCGGTCGGACTATGCCCTGCCAATTGAACGTGTAGGTGTCCGAAACTGTGTAAAAGAGTAAAATATCATGTTTCTTCCCAAAATATCGCTTGGACTGAGGGCGGCTTTTATAACACCATACTATCTCATTCCTAAAGTTGCCCGGCCCGAACACGGCATCCATTAGCGTCTTCAGATAGTGACTCGCTGTTGGGTCACAATGAAGATAAATGCTCCCAGTCGGCTTCAGTACTCGCCGGAGTTCTACAAGGCGCGGGGCCATCATCACGAGATAGGCTAGCACATCGCATTCACCGAGAAAGGTGCGAAAGGCCTGAAGGCAATCTGCCACGCGTCCGCCACCCGTCACGATCTCTGCAAATATGGACTCGGATTCCTGATTCCATGTCCATGTATCTGTGAAAGCCCGAATCTGGCTTGCAGCTTTACTCCCGTTCTTTTCCGCGAACAGTACATTGTAATTTGCGTTGGAGTTGAAAGGCGGATCTAAGTATACGAGATCAACTGTCTCGTCCCTCACATAACGCCGGAGAATGTCCAAGTTGTCCCCGTAGTAGAGTTGGTTCTTCGAGCTTTCCATCATTCCTTCCTCAAGATGTTTTGAATTCGGAAACGAGGTTTCAATCATCAAACATGGCATCACCCGCTTAAGGGTTATTTCTGGGGCTTCTCTCTAGCTCCCAGCACTTTTCATGAATAGCTTCTTCTATGAATTCTCTCAATAACTGAAATCATGGCGGGCGATATGGGACTTGAACCCATGGCCTCTGGTTCCGGAGACCAGCGCTCTATCCAACTGAGCTAATCGCCCGGTTTTGTCCGCGGGGTTTTCATTATCTGCATAGAACCGATGCAAGCGAGATGTGTTCATATACCTTATGGTTTGTATATTCTACTTCTTTCTCAGCATCTACATTTTTTCTTAGTCACAGTGACAAAGAGAGCTCCGCTAATATTTTCTTTACCGGATGGCTTTTATTCATGCAGTAAAGGTGGAGACCGGCTATTCCGTTCTTAATTAGATTATCAACCTGAATGATCGCGTATTCTATTCCGTATTTTTCCACTTCTTGTGGTTTGTCCTTGTTCTTCTCCACCTTCTCACCAAGCCTGGGAGGTATCCTGACACCGGCAAGAGATGCGATCCTTATGATCTGATTGTAGTTCAGGATGGGGAAAATCCCGGGTAATATGGGGACGTCAATTCCAAGTGCCATTGCATGATCCCGGAAATTGTAAAAAGCGTCATTATTGAAGAATAGTTGGGTAATAATAAAATCTGCCCCCGCATCTACCTTCCGCTTCAGATTAATCATATCTGCCTTTAGGTTGGGTGCCTCGATATGCCCTTCGGGATAACCGGCCACTGCCACTGAGAAGTTATCACGGGTCTTAATAAATTGGACCAGCTCGTTTGCATACTCAAATCCACCCTCTGTTTTTATGAATCTCTCCGTACCTTCGGGCGGGTCACCCCGCAAGGCAAGGATGTTTTCAACATTTTCCTCCTTAAGCAGGTCGAGAATGCGTGCTATGTCATCTTTCGTGGACTGTACGCAAGTTAAATGGGCCAGTACTTCCAGATTAAATCCATTCTTGACCCTGGAGGAGATTTCTATGGTTTTGTCCCTTGTGCTTCCTCCTGCTCCATAGGTTACGGAGATGAAATCAGGCTTCAATTCCCCCAGTTCCGTAATCGTGACGTATAGACTTTCAAGATTACCTTCCCTCTTAGGCGGGAAAACCTCAAAGGAAAGGATAAATCTCTTTTGAGAAAATAGGTTCTTAATTTTCATGGCTTGGCTCCGGTATATGTGCTTTGGAAAATGTCATTACGAGAGGAAATTGTCAATATATTTTATATTTCTGGAGACGTTACAGAATTCCCTTGTGTGAAAGTGGGCATGCCCCTTGGATGTGATTTTAATCTTTTTTTGTGCATCTTGTCTCTGTGTAACCATCTTTATCTTACATGAACATGCCTTGAGCCCGTCGGAGTGAGTGCTTTGGGACCTGCGTTTTCCCCCCAGTTTCTCTTGACAAGACCTCCAATCCGACCAAGTCACCATAAGGGTATTGAAATCATATTATAAATCTGATAGATTGGCGCAAAATTTAAAAGATTCAGTAATATGATACGAGTACACAAAATTACCTTCTTATTTATCCTGATGAGTGTGATCTTCTACACATATCCGGTATTTGCCCAAAGTAATATCCTTAATATTCGGCATTGGGCTGCACCCGATCATACGAGGGTTGTCATCGATCTGAGTGATGATGTCCATTATACAGTCGACGAGGCCGACAAAAAATTAATTATCGATCTTAAAGAAACCTATGTAAGGGAAGACTTTCCGCATGAGTTCATTTTAAACAAGCCGGGGATCGACAAAATAATGATTACGCCTCTTCCTCAAGGCATAATCAGAGTAGAATTGTCGCTTGGCGAAAATGTTATAACGAAGGTATTTAAGCAAAAGAAATTCCAGGACAAACCGGACCGCATTGTTATTGACATTGAATTTCCTGATGTGGAGAAACAGGAGAGCAAGAAGAGAGAAGATGAGAAGGTTCTACGGAAGAACAAGATTATTGTCATCGATCCGGGTCACGGGGGAGACGACCCAGGGGCAGTCGGGAAGCAGAAGACGCAGGAGAAGAAGGTCGTTCTGGATATCAGCAGGAAATTGAGGGATATCTTGAACAGTGAGGAAGGTTACCGCGCCTTTCTTACAAGAGATGGGGATTACTACGTGCCGTTCAAGAAAAGGCTGAAAATTGCACGGGAGTATGGAGCCGATCTATTTCTGAGTATACACGCGGATGCTTTCAGACAGAGAGATGCCAAGGGGAGTTCCGTTTACTGCCTGTCAGTCAGGGGGGCAAGCAGTGAAGCCGCGAAGCTTCTGGCAAGGAATGAAAATATGGCCGATATAATCGGAGGTTCACCGAATGGGGAGAATAGCGATGAGTCGGACCCCATCATCCTTAATATGTTTCAAACAAATACTATCAACTCGTCAAGAACCTTTGGCAGTTGTGTTCTTAAACATCTTGACAAAGTAAATAAAGTGAAATTTAGAAAGGTCCAGGAAGCGCCCTTCATAGTGCTGAAACTGCCGGAGATTCCATCGTTGCTGGTGGAAACGGCCTATATCTCAAATCCGAAAGAAGAAAAGTTGTTGCGGAGCAGTCGATTTCAAACGGAAATTGCAAAGGCCATAGCGGCATCTGTAACGGAGTTTTTGCCTGTGGTGCCGGTGCGTACACCGACAACCCCGAAGATTGTTTTAACAAAAAAAGAAGATGATCAGGAAGCCACCTATGAATCGGATGAAACAGACAAATTTAAGGCGCCACCATGCCCAGACTATAGAATTAGAAGGGGCGATACCCTGGACATCATTGCACGGAAGCACAACACAAAGATCAGCACCCTTCTGAAACTGAACCATATGAAGCTCGATGACCCTTTATACTTCGGTCGCGTGTTGAAGGTGCCGGCGCCAGAGAAAGGGATTTCTGATGAGAAAAGGGATGAGGAACTCAAAGTATCAAATGGAGGTGAAAAATCTCCACCTTCCGCGTCTGCGCCAGTGACTACGGTCTATAGGGTCAAGAGGGGTGACACCCTCGATAAGATAGCGAAAAAGAATAATACGACGATCGGTGTCCTGTTGAAACTGAACAAAATGAAGATGAAGGAGCCTCTCTACGTTGGGCGTGCCTTGAAGGTGTCGGTGTCGGTGAGGGACATAACTGAGGAAAAAAGGGATGGAGAAGTTAAGGCCTCAAATGACATACCCATATCTCTCCCTCCCGCGCCTTCGCCAGTGACTAGAGTTTATATGGTGAAGAGAGGTGACACACTCGATAAAATAGCGAAAAAGAACAACACGACGATCGGTGTCCTGTTGAAACTGAACAAAATGAAGCTGCAGGAACCTCTGTATATCGGCAAGAAATTGAAACTGCCGCATACGGAAGCAAACGCAGGGGAAGCAGAGAAAGCTGCCGGCAAGAAGTCTAAGACATACGTGTACAGGGTCAAAAAGGGCGACACTCTCGATAAGATCGCCAGACAATGTAACACGAGCGTCAGTGAATTGCGAAGGCTGAATCAGATAAGGCGTGCTGATGTGCTGTATGTTGACCAGAAACTAAGACTTCCCCCGTCGTAATCTGGAGCGGGAGTGCTGGACATGAAGAAGCTCTATAGTTCGAAATATGCATGGTTCATGTATCTGTTCCTTTTGATAGTTGTAAGCGCCGTTGAGGGCAACGCTTCGGGAATGATTGGCGCTTGGGAACCATTTAAGACAAAAGCCGAACTTGGGTCATATGTGGTCGGTGTTGATGCTGATAGAATACCATCAGCACGGGATGAGTTTATCCAAACTGATAAGATTATTTCAATGGACCGTGATACCACGGAGAGAAAAGATGACAGTTCTCTGAATGTTCTTAGGTTTCATAATGTCAGTATATCTTTTTCACGTACCTTACTCGATCAGTTGCAGGTGGATGTACGCCAATCATCGGGAAGTGGCGTTGACAAGCTCTATGCGATCAAATCCCTTCCCTCCATGTTCCTCAACTCATCGTACAGGGATACTTTTGAATCGCTTGGCAAAATTTTTGAACCTCAGGTCAATCTGAGTATTGAATTCTGAGTGGAAGTAATTTTGAAGCGATCGCTCAAGTCGACACGATAGAAGATTTACCTCATGCAAATACTTGATGGCCTCCATGCCTTTATATGGAGGGTTTATACGCAGAATAACTGCAACACCTACCTTATCGATGACAAACTGAAAATCATCATAGATCCCGGTCATCGACATCTCTTCGATCATGTGCGCAAGAATCTGGCTGCTCTGAATATATCCCCTGACGAGATCGATGTGGCTATTGTCACACACGGTCATCCCGATCATCTTGAGGCAGTGCAAGAGCTTAACAAAGCGACTATGTTTGCCATGAATGCCGAAGAGTATCGTTTTATAAGCGAGCTTGCCGGGCAATACTTCAAAAGTCCGGAACCGCTTTTTTTCCTTAGAGAGGGGGATTTGATCATCGGCGAACACAGTTTTGAGGTCATCGCAACTCCAGGACACTCACCCGGGTCCATTTGCCTCTATTGGCCTGAGAAAAAGGCATTGTTCACCGGTGACTTAGTCTTTAATCAGAGTATAGGCCGTACTGATCTACCTGGAGGAAATGGCGGCATGCTTAGGGAAAGTCTCAAAAGGATATCAGGTATGGATATCGACTATCTGCTGTGCGGACATGGAGAAATTGTGGTAGGAAAAAAAGAAGTGCAAGCCAATTTCCAAAATATAAAAAACTACTGGTTCGATTATTTATGACGGCATTATATAAATTTTAACTGTTGCGCTGCTCTTGATCCTCCACTTTGCAAGTTCAGGGCAGGCTATATAAAGCACTTCCATATACATCTAGTTCCGTACCACATGCGCACCAGTATACCTTCCCAGTCTGCGTACAATTTACCGCTAAATTTTTCCTATCTTGATTGTGTTATTATCTTACGAGAGATTTTAATTGTTCCCTCAGGTCTGATTCCGCCTTAAGTATGCTTTCTTGCCAGTCTCCGCCGTGATCTGGATTGGGAGCAACTGAAGAGCCGTATATTTTCCTTTCTTTCAATTCCTTCCCCAGGCTTTCAATTCTCTTGATCCGCAGAATGTCCATCTCGTGCTTAAAGGATTGAATTGTATTCTCAATGGTCTCTGTACTTGTTTCGAGGATATCTTCAAGGAGTCTTAATATTTTTCCATTGTCCCCAGTCAGTTTTAAGCAGTCGAGGAGTTGCGACTTGAGAATCTGGCGTACTTCCGGATATTCTGTTATCTCCTTCTCGAAGTATGATTTTATGGTATCAAGCTCGATTACCCCGTCCTGATATTTTTGTACCCATCCCTTTACTTTGCCTTCCGCTTCTTTCCGCCGGAAGGATGCCTTTTCTTTGTCCGTCATGGTCAGGTTTTTCGTCCTTTCCATGATAATGTCCAGCGTGCTTTTTATCTCTGCCATTTCTGCCACTTCATAAATGATGATTTTCTTAAACCTGTTTTGGATATCATAAACTTTTTTTCAGCACCGCGGTCGTATCAGATTGTTCTGCCCAGAGCAGCAATAAAAGAACCCCGTCCAAAGGACGGGGTTCAAGGTAAATCAATTCCGCTTGCTTAAGAGAAATTAGCTGATTTCAGCATCGCACCGCAGGCAGCGACACGCTTCCTGAATCGCCACTTCTCTCAAGTAGCCCAGTTCAACTTCTTTGAAATTGCGTTTGCGCTCCGGCCCGTGCAGCTCCGGCATCTTCGCCTGAGGAGCTTCCACGGCTTCCTCATCAATGATAAGTGGAATTTCAATCTTATCCTCAGGTGGTTCCGCATAAGCCGGTTCACCGTTGATCTTCCTGATGTAGCTGTCCATATCTCTGACCGCCTGATGTCCCGCTTCAATAGCGCCGATCACCGTGTCCGGTCCGGTCAGAGCGTCGCCACCGGTGAAGAATTTCGGATTTGTCGTCTGAGATTTGCTTTCCTTTGCAAGATCAAATGTGGACCATTTATTGACATTCACACCGCTATCCTTAGAGACAAAGGTCATGTCTGACGTCTGTCCGATGGCCGCAATGACAGAGTCAATACTCAATGTAAACTCGGAGCCTGCAATCGGCGCGGGTTTCTTTCGCCCGCTCCGGTCGAACTCACCTAGCTTCATCCTCTGACAGGTTATACCGCTCACCTTACCATCCTTTTCGCTGATTTTTAAAGGGGCAACAAGATACTCAATCTTGACGCCTTCATCTTCCGCAGCAATGATCTCTTCCTCAGCCGCTGGCATGTCTTTTCTCTCGCGACGGTAAAGGATGGTTACATCGGCCCCGAGACGGAGTGCAACACGGGCAGCATCGATTGCGGAATTACCGCCGCCGATTACAGCTACTTTTGAACCCAGAGTTTTCTTGCCGCTCAACCAAGCTTCCTCGTTGGCATTAAAATCTTTGAGGAACTCAACGCCGCCGTAGACGCCCTTTAGATTTTCTCCGGGAACGCCCATGGGTTGGCTCTTCTGAGCACCGGGAGCCAGGAAGATGTAATCAAAATCCTTGCCCACCTGTTCAAAGGAAATGTCTTTGCCCACACGGGTGTTGCATTTGATTTCTACGCCCAACGACTTGATATTGTCTTTAATTTCACTGGCAAGGATTTCCCTTGGCAGCCTGTAAGCAGGAATGGCCCAGCGGAGCATTCCACCTGGTTCTGAGAGTTCCTCGAACACAGTTACCTTGTATCCTCTGCGTGCCAGATCCCGCGCCGCCGTCAGACCGGCCGGACCTGCACCGATAACGGCGATTTTCTCTTTCCTGGTTACAGATACCGGCGAAATTTTGGGTCTCGGCGCATTGTCGGTAATGAACCTCTTTAAGAATTTGATGGCGAGGGCTTCATCAAGCTTGCCTCTGCGGCACTTCGCCTGGCACTTGTGATCGCAGACCCTTCCGCAGACAGAGGGGAAGGGATTCGTCTGCAACATTACCTTATATGCGTCTTCAAAACGCCCGGACCGGATAAGTGCAATATAGGCGGGGACGTCCATACCGGCTGGACATGTATGCTGGCAGGGTGATTTGAAGAGGGCGGAGCAAACAACGGCTTTGCAACGTTTCTCTTTAATATGCTGCTCGTATTCGTCCCTGAAGTAACGTATCGTACTAAGTACGGGATTCGGGGCTGTCTGCCCAAGACCGCAGAGAGACGCGTTCTTGATGATGCCCGCCATATCGTACAAGAGTTCGATGTCTCCTTCCTTGCCCTTGCCCTGACTAATGTTTGTCAGCAGCTCGAGCATTCTTTTTGTTCCTTCGCGGCAGGGTGTGCACTTTCCACAGGACTCATCCTGAACGAAATCCATGAAGAAGCGGGCTATGTCGACGGCGCATTTGTCTTCGTCCAGGACAATCATACCACCGGAACCCATGATAGCACCAAGCTCCGTTACGCGCTCGAAGTCAATGGGAGTATTAAGGTGCTCGGCGGGAATGCAGCCACCGGATGGACCACCTAACTGAGCAGCTTTGAATTTCCTGCCACCGGGGATTCCGCCACCGATGTCATATACAATCTGCCCGAGGGTGGTTCCCATGGGAACCTCCACGAGACCGACGTTGTTCACATCACCAGTGAGAGCGAATACCTTGGTGCCCTTGCTCTTTTCCGTTCCTACGGCGTTATACCAGGAAGCTCCCTTCAAGATGATCTGTGCGATATTGGCAAAAGTCTCTACGTTATTCAAAATGGAAGGCTTCTGCCAGAGTCCTGCAATAGCAGGGAAGGGTGGGCGAACCCTTGGCATGCCTCGCTTGCCTTCAATCGAAGTCATCAGGCCCGTCTCTTCACCGCAGACGAAAGCACCGGCGCCCTTGTAAATCTGTAAATCGAAGTCAAAACCAGTGCCCAGAATATTATTACCGAGGAGGCCGTACTCCTTGGCCTGGCCGATGGCGACGTTCAGCCGGTGTATGGCCAGAGGATACTCAGCACGGCAGTAAATGTATCCGCTGTGAGAGCCGATGGCCTTCGCGGCGATTACCATTCCCTCAAGAACAGCATGGGGGTCAGCCTCGAGGACGCTTCTGTCCATGAATGCCCCGGGGTCTCCCTCGTCGGCATTGCAGATGACGTATTTCACATCGCCGGGGGACTGAAAGCAGAATCTCCACTTAAGACCTGTGGGGAAGCCTGCGCCGCCTCTGCCGCGGAGACCTGAATCCAAGACTTCTTGAATAATCTTCTCCTGCGTCATTTCCGTCAGGGCCTTAGCCAGTCCGGAGTAGGCATCTCTTGCGATTGCCTCGTCAATGTTTTCGGGGTCAATGAGCCCTCTGTTTCTCAATACCCTCAGTTCCTGAAGGGCAAAGAAGGGTATATCGTGCATAGCCGGAATGACTTCTTTCGTGGTCGGTTCTTTGTAGAGAAGCCTTTGAAGAATCCTTCCCTTAACCAAATGTTCCTCAACCAGTTCAGGCATATCATCCGGTTTCATTGACATATACACAACGCCCTCGGGATAGGCCACCATAATAGGTCCCAGGGCACAGAATCCATTACAACCGGTCTCAACAATCTTGACGTCTTTTGAAAGACCTCTCTTGTCAATCTCTTCAATCAAGGCCTTCTTGACTTTAGCGGTTCCTGAAGCATGACAACCGGTTCCTCCACAGATCAAAAAATGTGAACGAAACACTTTCATGTGGATATCTTCCTCCTTAACATTTTAGTGTAACTATCTTGTTCATCGTATTCCTGGATGTTTAGACCCTGGCTATCGCAAAGGGGGTCTGCACCTCTCCCTGCATGACATGTCTCATAAAGACTTGTCTCATCTTGTTTGCGTCGATTTTGCCATAGATAATGGGGTTCTGCCCCGTCAGTTCTACAGTTACCATGGGCTCCTGGCTGCACAGCCCTGCGCATCCGGACGTCGTCACGATGACATCGGATACATTGGATTCAGCAATCGCGCCCATCAATGAGTCCATTACGGCCCGTGCGCCGGCGGCAATACCGCAGGTCCCCATGTGCACTGTAACCTTGGCTCTGTGCTCACCCGCTCTCAATGAGGTTTCGGAATGAACCTTATCCTTGATTTTTTTTAAATCTGCTATCGTGAGTTTTGCCATAGCTTTTTCCCTCGTCTGAAAAATTTGTTAAGATGATATCGTTTCTTCTCGGTATTGATTCAGTATATCCCTGACTTTTTGCGTCTTCATCCTTCCGTGGACGTCTTCGGTGATGACGATGACCGGGGCTAATCCGCAGGCGCCCAGACATCTGACTGACTCCAGCGAAAAGAGCCTGTCGGGGGTTGTCTCTTTTTCTTTTACGCCGAGTTCTTTTTGTACTGAGTCCATGATGGACTTGCCTCCGCGGACGTAGCAAGCTGTACCGAGGCACACGCGCAATGTATGCTTGCCGCGGGGGGTCATCGTAAAGAATGAATAAAAGGTCACGACCCCGTATACACGACTCAGCGGCAGATTCAGCCCTTTTGCAATTACGCGCAAAATAGGCATTGGTAAGAATTCAAGGACCATCTGCGCTTCTTCCAGGACAGGAATTAGCGCGCCCGGTTTATCCTTGGATTTCTTGATAATCTCATCGAGCTTTGCAAGTTGTTCTGCCGTGAACTCTTTTTGTATATCAAAATCACCATTACCCGCTTTCATGCATTCAATCCTCCTTAAAGCCTCATGCCTCTGCTCCGATTTCCTTCAGGCCTTCTATGATATGATTCCTGATGAAACTCAGGACATCGACATGATTAATTGGTATATCTTCAATTTCTTTTTTGATTTCTCGCGTATCTAAAATATATACCTGACCATTATGCTCATGACGGTAAATAAAATCCACGTCCTTATTTCCTGCAATCAATGTGACCAGTGTACCTGATATGTCGCCAAGGGGTTGTCTGTCAACGTGACTGAGTTTGAAATCTGCAACAACCCTTGTGCCTTCACCTCCCTTCGATTCGATGATAAATCTACCCTCTGTTCTTTCTGCGGCCTGAGCAAGCATGGGAAGCCCTAACCCGACGCTGCGAACCGTTTTCGTTGTGAAAAATGGATCGATGACTTTTTTTAGAACATCCTCGCTCATGCCGAATCCATTGTCACGTATTCTTACAGATAGGATGTCCCTTGCTGTATCTTCTATAATGTCAATGGATACGGTATTAGCACCGGCCCTGGTGGAGTTTTCCACAATATCCAGGATATGCAGGGAGATCTCAAGCAACTATTTCTCCTGAATATATCTTCCACCTTGGTGCCTAAAGGCCATTCTCAGTTCCGAAATAGTACCTCTTTCGAGAAATATCGTTGTCGCCCCATGTCCGATGTCATTAATAAAATGCGCATCTGATGACTCAATGAAAGGGTAACCTGATAGCTCTGGGTATTTTAACCGGGCCTCTTTCATTCCTATATGGTGTGTTACCTCAAGGGCATCAAGATGAATTTCCGGGTCGATAAACCCCAATTGGCTGATGACACTAAAGCTTTCCCGATCAATATGAGAGGCTATCACAAGCCCACCGAACCCATGAATCTGATCGATGATTTCGGGTAGCGATAACTTGGTTGCTCCGAGGAGAAATCTGTCGTTAAAGCCCTCAACTTCGTCTAGGTCATTGACGATGGCCTGGCATCCGAATATCTCCTCTCGATTCGTACCGGAAAGATGACCATAGATAATATCCTGGATCTTCTTCAGACCGTCCAATGTATCAAAAAGAGCCAACAGATGAACTTCTTCACTGCTTGTTATTTCCATCCCCGGGAGGACTGTGAGGGGCTTCCCCTCAGCCGACCTCAGTACAAATTGCGTATTCTCTGAGGCATTGTGATCGCAAATCGCGATGATGTCCAATTTTTCGGCGATGGCTTTATTAACCACTGCCCGGGGATACATATCCAAATCTGCGCAGGGTGAAAGGCACGTATGTACATGGAGATCGCAACGAAAAGCCCTGAGCATAAAGACTTAGTATCCATGCGAAGAAAAGGCCATTATTCAGCCTTTTCTCCTCTCCGTTACTGCTTTAATCGGTTTTCTTACTTATTAGTGCGTATATCCTGCCGGTGAGCTCAAAACCCGGCAAATCCGATACCATTATAGGAACGCCCCCTTTGATAGCTTTTTCGAGGGTGTCCTTTGCAGGCTCGCTTCCGTGAACGAGGATTATACCTGCATGTTCTTTAAGACTGGCCACGGCAACGATATTTTGATGAACCTGGCGCGTGATCCAGATGTCGCCCTCCTTACTATTTGCCATGACATCACTCAATAAATCTCCTGTGAACCCTCCCCGTATCTCCGCTTTCAGTTTGTCTTCACCGGATCTGACCTTTAAATTTAGGACTTTGACGATAGATTCTAAATCCACGTCACGGCACTCCTTTTGTTGGCTATTGAATAACGTTGCTGTTCGCCTTAATGATCATTTTTAGGTGTGTGCCTTTGCCGACTTCGGACGAGATTTGAAATACGTCAGAAAAGCTTTTTATATTGCACAATCCCATTCCGGCACCAAACCCCATTTCCCTGATTCTCTGGTTCGCCGTCGAGAATCCGGGTTGCATGGCTTGTTCGATGTCCGGAATCCCCTGACCTTCATCTATAGCCTCTATCATGATACAGTCAGGGACAACGCGAAGACGAATCATCCCCTTCTTAGCATAAGAGACGATATTTATTTCAGATTCATAAGTAACAAGAGCTACTTTTCTAATAACGTCTTTAGGAAGACCTATTTGTTTCAAGATAGTTTTTATATTGCTTGACACCTCTCCGGCATTGTCGAAATTGCCGCCAACGACGGTAAAGCTTCTTTCATACAAAGGCTTTTCATCCACGATTACAGTTATTTGCTCCCCACTTTTTCTATACAACCTCTTATACCTTTTGCGTACAAACGTCCGGCAATCTCAAAAAGAATATATTTAGTTGTAAGAATGGGTATATTAACTTCTTCTGCTAATTGGAACGTTTCGTGGGAAGGCATTTTCCCTCGACCCATAATAATAGCTGCTATATCAAGCACATCTGCCGTCCTTACAACCTGTGGATTTGTCAATCCCGTAATTAAAAGACTTCCCGCTGTCGCAAAGGCAAGGACGTCACTCATGAGATCGGCGACAAAAGCCGTCTTCACTTCCATATCTAGCTGGTCTTCACCGATTAGGACTTCTGCATCAAGAAGCTTTTTTATTTCATGGAGGGTCAATTTAATTTTCCAACTTAAAGAGATGTTTAGATGATTTGTCCGTTGTCAATAAAGACAAATATGATCTTATTGCAATATGAAAACACCTATTAAAGTACGGGAGTGCGCTTACCATATGCTATTTGTTGTGTCAACACAATTTTTGACGACTCTGGAAAAAATACGCTTATTTTCTCGATTACCTTGAAGCGTGGAACATGTTGCTGTACAAGTATTAAAAAGAGGCATATTGTCACTTGCGTGACGCTCTGCCCTTCTTAATTCCGCATGACGACTAAGACCAATCTGGGGCGTAATGGCAGGAGATTCGTGTCAAATATTCCTTCAAGTGCGGAGGCTTTTGTGATAGAAATTCCACTCGGAGTGAAAATCTGCTACGCTTTTTTTATTATTATGTATGCATCTGGGTGATGAAGGTCAGGCATGATTGAATATATCTTGTTCATTTCTGTTTTGCTTCAAGTAGTGGCAGCCGTTTTGGCGCTTAGGCTGATGCGCTTCACCGAAGTCCGCGCCGCTTGGATATTGATAGCGATTGGACTTGTCCTCATGGCTGTAGGGCGCATTATAGATGTGTTGCCTTTTTTGTCTATTCAAATTACCCCTGAAATGAGCCGCTTAAATGAGTGGGTTGATGTTTTTGTATCTGTCGTAATGGTGGCGGGTGTTGCCTTGATTGCACCGCTCTTTTACTCTATCCGGCAATCGGAAAACGCCCTCCGGGAGAGCGAAGAGAGATACCGGCTACTGATTGAGACCATGAATGAAGGTTTAGGGATGGTTGATAATAAAGGTATTCGCACCTTTGTTAATAGGAAATTCTGTGAGATGACCGGATATCCCAAGGAAGAGCTTATCGG